>Ga0302209_10000630_pt1 | contig 16510 bp, 15 predicted proteins | sample II_Fen_E3_1_FD_194574 | JGI IMG/M metagenome (GOLD analysis project Ga0302209, IMG submission 194574) | Peat permafrost microbial communities from Stordalen Mire near Abisko, Sweden - II_Fen_E3_1 | ecosystem: Environmental > Terrestrial > Soil > Wetlands > Permafrost | place: Sweden: Abisko...
GGAGTACTATCATCTATGTTGGCTATTACTGACATAAATTCTATGTTTTTATTTTTGCAAATATACACACTTCTGATTTCTCGGATAACAATACCAGGTGATAAATTGTTTATGATATGTAATAACTGAAACTATCAATATTCAATTTTCATCAATAAGAGCAAATCTTTCTGATCTATTTCTTTTATCTCTTTTCTACTTAAAGCGGAACATCAAAACAAGCCGCTTTTCCCATAGATATATTTTTCTTCTCCAAGCTCGTTGATTGAACTTCCTGCAAGCGGGAGTTAAGTTCAACTTGCCTTTCATGCCGCACGAAAGTCTATGCATTAGGAGCTAGGACATTGTTGAGTCTAATTGTTGTTAGTTTGTTTTATTTCGGTTGTCATTTTAATTCCGTTGTCGATATCTTCGTCTTTGTTGTTGTTAAAAATATATTTACGGAAGGTATATTTCGTTTAAATCCCGTGTAATTGAATCGTAACCAATATTGTAGGTGTACTTATTTTCTGTTTGATCTGTAATTACAGACGAGAATAATAAAAACTTATATCACCACCTTACTACTCACCACCTTATTATTTAGCACAGCTTTTACCACATATATTCCTCGTGGTAGCGACTGTACCGACATTGTTTCATAGTCACTTACTGTATGGCTCAGCCATAAAAGACCTTTCAAATCGTACACTGAAACCGATACAGGACTATCTATACCATTTAACAGCAATGAACCTGTAGCCTGATTATAGAATACTTTCAACTCATTATCTTTAGGATTATTTACTGCCGTGGCATCAAACTCCACGATATTAATAAAATCCAGCCAAGATGCAGCAGCTTTATACACACTTAGCAAACCTTTAGGAACAAACAATGTGCAAGTAGTTTTATTAATGTCGTTAAAAACCAAATATCTATTGCTTAAATCAACCGGTACAGTAGCATACGTATAAATGCTCGTTAAACCAGTACAACCATCAAAAGAATAACTACCAATCGAAGTAACGGAGGCAGGAATAGTAATACTCGTTAAACCAGTACAAAGGGCAAAAGCAGAATTATCTATCGAAGTAACGGAGGCAGGAATTGTAATGCTCATTAATCCTTTGCAAGTGGAAAAAGCGCAACTACCAATCGAAGTAACGGAGGGAGGAATAGTAATACTCGTTAAACCGGTACAACTGTAAAAAGCCCAGTCTCCAATTGAGGTAACGGAGGAAGGAATAATAAAGTTACCCGTTTTTGAAATGGGGCAATGAATTAACTTGCTCTTTGTTTTGTTATAAAGCAAACCATCCTGAGATGTATAATTTGGGTTATTGGCATCAACAGTTAGTATCCCGGGGCAATTTAGAAAAGCAGTATTAGCAATGGAAGTTACGGAGGAAGGAATAATTATACTCGTTAAACCCGTACAACTATTAAAAGCACTATTACCAATGGAAATTACGGAGGACGGAATAATAATGCTGGTTAAACCTGTACAACTGCAAAAAGCCTCAACTCCAATGGAGGTTACAGAGAGAGGGATAGTAACACTCGTTAAACTCGTACATCGATTAAAAGCTTCCGCGGGGATAGCCTTCACATTATCGCCAATAATCACATTGGTAAGTTTGGTGCAATTGTAAAAAACCGGAAAAGACTGTGAGCCCATACTTGTGCAATTGGTTGCATTATAATTAACGGTCGTTAAGCTCGTACAGCCTTCAAAAGAACGACTACCTATTGAAGTAACAGAGTAAGGAATAGTAATACTGGTTAAACCCGTACAAACGTAAAATGCATAACTATCAATGGAAGTAACGGAGGAAGGAATAGTAATGCTCGTCAAACCGGAACAACCCCCAAAAGCACCAGTTCCAATAGAAGTTACAGAAGAAGAAATAGCAATGCTCTTTAAACTCGTACACTCCGCAAAAGCATTCGCGGGGATAGTCTTCACACTATCGCCAATTATCACGCTAGCAAGTTGGGTACATCCCGAAAAAACAGGAGAAGTTGAACCCATACTTGTGCAATTGATTGCATTATAATTCACTATATTCAAATCAATACAATTCGCAAAAGCTGAATTCCCAACGGAAGAAACAGAAGAAGGAATAGTAATACTCGTTAAACCAGTACATTGGTAAAAAGCATACGCCGGGATAGTATTAACATTATCGCCAATTATCACGCTCGTAAGTTGGCTGCTATCCGAAAAAGCCGAAGAACCTATACTTGTGCAATTGATAGCATCATAATTCACGGTAGCTAAACTCGTACAACTAAAAAAAGCATAACTACCAACTGAAGTAACACCGGAAGGAATAGTAATGCTCGTTAAACTCGTGCAATGGTAAAAAGCATACGCTGGGATAGTCTTAACATTATCGCCAATTATCACGCTGACAAGTTGTGTACAACCGGAAAAAACAGGAAAAGACTGTGAACCCATACTTGTGCAATTTGTTGCATTATAATTCACGGTAGTTAAACCTGTACAACCTTTAAAAGCATAATTTCCAATGGAATTTCCAATGGAAGTAACAGAGGAAGGAATAGTAATACTAGTTAAACTTGTGCAATTGCGAAAAGCATCATTTCTTATGAAGGTAACTAAATAGCTTATATTGTTGTATGTTACACCGGAAGGAATCGAAATACTACCACTGTAAGTGCCTTTTGAAACTTGTACCGTTGAATCAGTTAGTGTGCTAAAATTTATCCCGTCCACTGTAAAATCAATTGCAAACAATGAGCTTATACTCAATAAAAGCGAAAAAGTAAGAATGATTTTTTTCATTAAATGATTGTTTTAAAATGAAACTTGATATATTGTTTAGCAATAAAGTAATGTGTTTTTTAAATATGAAGTTATCTTAACTTTTATGTTGTCGATTCCAATCACTGATGTGAAAATTCCAATAGAAATCAATAAAACCATCACAAATCCAATTGGTAAGTGATTCTTCTTTAAGCTTTATTGTCTTAGTCATAAAGTCGCTTTTTTATTTTTATGGCTTACACCTAACGACCGAATTATGCGCTTCTGCGGTCTGCGGGAGCTTCACTTTCGCAAAGCGAAAAAGTGAAAGCGGGAGCAATCCCGATAGCTATATAGACTACTATGTACATGTCAGCCGGCAGGTGCTCATAATTTGTATTAGGGGTTAGGCGCTTGTTTTGGTATCTTTTTGTTAATCCTTGTTTTGAGCGAGTAATCATATTTTGAAGTGTTTTTCCCATTCATTTTTTCACATTCGTATAATATCACTTGATTTTATCTTTTCTAATTCTTTGTTGTCATATAATATTTTCACAACAGAATCTCTAAAATGTTTTATATTTTCTTGGACTTTTGTAGAGTCCATGTCTTTATATTCATAAAAATAATTATACATAAATGTTTTCTTCTTCCCATTGAAATATATGATAAATCTCTTATCAGTATTTGGTATTGAAAATACTTTACAAGTTGATTCGTAATTGTCGGGTAGTTTATCTAAATGTTTTGATAAATATAGTTTTTGGATTTTATCCATTTCGGTTTTAGTGAGTTTAAATTTAAAAGATTGTCGGCCTTTTAAGTATTTTATGCTTATTATTCCTGATTTAGTGTCCAATGATAAAATTTCTCCATACATCGCAAAATTAAATGTTTTGTCTTGCTTTGTTTGACAATTACAAAGTAGTCCGGCTGCTATTAATAGCAATATGTATTTTTTCATATTTCTTATTTTTCGACTAATTCAGTCAGCTCGATCAATGCTTTTGTGTTTTTTCTGCGCTTACCCATAACAACCTAGGCTATGCGCACCTTCGTCCCGATAGCTATCGAGGATGCGGGAGTATTCACTTTCGCAAAGCGAAAAAGTGAATGCGGGAGCAAAACCGCTGTATGCACAGCTTGCCCCGATGTATCGGGGTCGGCCAATAATGAACATAATGTGTATTACCTGCCGGCATTTGTCTCAATTTACCAATTCATAATTTGTACTTCGTCCTCCAGCAATCTCTTTCTGCAATACTTTTTTATGTATTAAATCATTAATATCTCTAATTGCTGTATCTTTTGAGCATTTTGCAACTTTCGCCCATTTCATTGAAGTCAATTTTCCTTCAAATCCATCCAATAGTTTGTTCAAGACCTTTTTTTGCCTTTCGTTAAGGATTGTTTTAGAATGTTTACTCCAAAAATCAGCTTTATATAAAACTCGTTTTAAAATTCCGTCCGTTGATTTTAAGGCATTTATCAAGCAACTTAAAAACCATTCAATCCATTCGGTTATGTCAAGGTCACCCTTTTGAGTGCTTTCAAGTTTTTCATAATATTGTTTTCTTTCTATTCTAATTTGAGCAGACATACTATAAAATCGTTGTGTGCTTTTATCCGACTGTGCTAACAACATATCAGTTAATGCTCTTGTTATTCGACCGTTGCCATCCTGAAAAGGGTGAATAGTAACAAACCAGAAGTGTGCAACTGCTGCCTTAATAACTAAATCAATTTTTTCTTCTCCGTTAAACCATTCAAGAAAACGAATCATTTCTTTTTCTATTAAATTGGCATCCGGAGCTTGAAAATGAACTTTTTCCCCTCCTGCGGCACCTGAGACAACTTGCATTGTTCCGGCAGTATCTTTTCGCCAATTAGCTACAGTTATTTTGAATATTCCACTTCGACCCATTGGGAACAATGCAGCATGCCAGTCAAAAAGTCTTTCTGCCGTTAATGGTTTAAAGCAATTTTGTGTTGCATCAATCATCATCTGAACCATTCCCTCAACATTTCTGTCTGATGTAATTGAACCTGCGAATTCTAATCCTAAAATTCTTGCAATTGATGATCTTACCTGTTCCGGGTTCAAAAGTTCTCCCTCAATTTCTGCGGATTTTAGAACGTCTAATGTCAATGTTTCCAGTAAAGCTTCATCTCTCAAGTCAAAGCCTAACGATTCCATTTTACCAATTAAACGACCTTGAAGATTTCTTGCCTCGCTCAGTAGACCAATAAATTCGTCACTTTTCCAGGTAAAGTTTGGCCAATTATCTTTTTCATGTATGTAATTACTCATTCGTCGTAAATTTTGCAACAAATATATACATTATTCTCCGCATATAGTATTTTTCGTTGTGTTATTTGCAACGATTAAGTGCTTTATTCGTTGCAAATCTTTTTTTATGCTTGCAGGAAACGACCGAATGTCGAGTAGGCAAAGGGAGTTTCACCCTAAGTCTCTCACAGAACCGTGCTTGAAGTCTCCCATCACACGGCTCTTGTTATACAAATCAGTACGTTTCATTATTTTCATTATGCAAATCCATATCTCCATTGGTAAAACAGGTTGGGGAATTGCTTCTTCTCTCTGTCCATCCAGCAATAGGCTTTGTTTATGTTGGTCTTGTAACGCTTGTACCGTTTTCGTACCCACCACACTATCCTTTGCCGGAGCAATGGAAAGACAGGACTTAGTTCCGTTATCCTGAACTTACCAATTAGTACTAATTTTAAATGTCCAACACCCATGGAACAAAAAAGTGAATTTTCTATTCTTAGTTATGCCATCCAAACGGTGGATGCTTTTACTTTTTTTAATGAAACCCTTCGTTAGCACACTGCATAGCGTGGGCAAAGTGAAAATTATAATCCCAGCCAGTGACCTAAATATAAAACAGGAACTATGCTAGCAGTAGAAATATTACCTCGTATCCGTTCACCCGATAATGTGTTTTACCCAAGAACTGAAACTCTGAATGTGTAATTTACGTCTTAAATATCCCACACCGCTCGATGGGACGGCCATTGTAGTATCTGAACTTGAGCAAAAACCGATGTTTTTACTGTTTTCTTGAATAATAAGTTGCTGTTTAAACCGTGTTTTCTGGTGTTTTCTGAACTCCCTATTCCTGAAAATTGCTTTGTTCTATTTCTTTTCTCTCTTTTCTCCTTAAAGCGGAACATCAAAACAGACTGCTTTTCCCATAGTCCCGATAGCTATCGGGATTTTCTTAACGTTTATTGATTGAAGCTCCTGCAAGCGGGAACTAAGTTCAACCGGCCTTTCATGCTGGGTCTTGCAGAATGCACGAAAGTCTAAGTATTATAGGCTGGCTTTATTCTATTTGTATTTTTTGCTCTATTTTTTTAAATATTTTCGGCATTGTTTGTCCGTCAATTGCAATCATATCAATAAGTTCTAAAGATTTTACCATTTTTAAGGTTGTCGTTTTGTATTTTTTGAAATGAGGTGTCTGTAAATGAGATTCGTAAGCTTCACGGTCAGCATAAATTTCCAATATTCTGATTTCATTTGGATTTTCTTTTTGGAACATAGGATAAATGGAAATCACACCAGGCTCCAATTCAATTGAAGCCTTTGATTCCTCTTTAAGAATTGATAAATATTCATCGAGATAGTCAGGTTCTATTTCAATTTCCGATATTCTAATCATCATTTTGTCCATGTTAATTTTTTCTTTTTTTTGATTTTCTTGAGTGCAAGAAATGAAAAATGAAGTAATCAATAAAGTCAGATATATTTTTTTCATATTTTCTGGTTTTTAGCAACTGGCTTTGTTTAAAATTCTTTCTCCATTTCTTCAAAATAAGCTTGCAAAGTTCTTGGTTTTCGATTTAATATTGTTTCCAAAATTAATGAATTGCCACCGTGAAAGCCACAGTGGTCGTAATGTTCAAACATAGTTCGCAATCCATTTTTAGTAAAACCATCTGGCATTCCCTTTGAAAAATCATCAAAGTCAATTTCTTTTGCTTCCACTGTATCCCCTATTATATTGCTAATGATTTCTGCTAATTCAATACGATTGTACATTCCATCAGAACTTAGTTCAAAAGTGCCATTGTCTAATTTATTATCAGTAAAAGCAATTGCAACTACATCAGCTACATCCCGATAATCCACATAACTCATTTTTGCTGATTTTGAATAAGGTAATCCAATCAGTTTTGTTTGTTTTATCACCGACAAAGTATTACCAACAGTTTGCATAAACATAGCGGGTTGTAAAATAACAAATTTCAATTCTGATTCGTAGAGTGCTTCTTCTATTGGACGTTTAGATACGTGATTTTCTAAAGATAGTGATGGATGATACACACTCGAAAAAACGAATTTGTCAATCTTTGCTTCTTCTGCAGCTTTTACCATATTTAGTCCCATTTTGATTTCATTTTCCATAAAAACGGGGTTTAAATAGTAAATGCCATCAACATTCTGAATAGCGTTGCGTAAACTATTCAAGTCATTCAAATCTCCATTTACTGTTTCATCCACCCCATTTGCTTTTGCAATTTCAGCCCTAATATCATTTCTAACAAGGGCTTTAATATTCAATCCCTTTTTTTTAAGTGATGGAATTACATGCTTTGCAAACTTTCCTGTTGCTCCAATCATTAATATTTTCATATTTCACCTTTCTTATGTTTTAGTTTCTTAAGCTTGCCGCTAACGACCGAGTCTATGCGCATATGTCAGCCATCTGGCTGAGTGAGCATTCGCTTTCCGTCAACCGACGGACAAAGTGAATGCGGGAGCTAAGACCGCTGAATGCACGTCAGCCAATAATGACCCATAGGCGTGTGTTAGGGGTTAGGCGTTTATTTTTTTATCAATTTAATCACAACAACCCATTGATAATTATCCTTTGTGTATTTTACAATTTCATCTTTTGAATTTATAATTTCAATTGATTCAACGTCTAGAGGTTTGATGTCCCATAGTTCATTTTTATTAACGATATTTCCTTCACTCAGGATTAGTCCATTTCCTTCAAGTTTATTCAGATCATAAAGTTTCTCACCTGTATAGGTCACAATCAATACTACACCTTTTTTTCCTCTATTTCCATAGAGATTTGTACCAGTATCGTGATTCAAAACATTTATTTTTTTTATGTTAGATTTTGACAGATTTAGTCCTCTTTTGAGTTCAACTTCATATCGATATGGACGTCCGTCAATTACTAACATTGGTGTATTACTTATAAGTTGTTTCTTTTGGGTGTATTCTTCGATTCTCTGAATTAAATATTTGCCTTCAATGCCTTTGTCATTTAATAAATAACGGTTATTTGAACAAGAACTTAATAAGATTACCCAAAATGAAATTATAATGTAATTCTTCATATTTTATTGTGATTTTAACTGGTTCTTCAATTAATTTTGCGTTGAATATATTGTTTCTCTATTTTGTTGATATTTCAAATGTGTCGTTTTTTTAAGCTTACCCCTAACGACCGAATGTCGAGTAGGCAAGGGAGTTTCACCCTAAGTCTCTCACAGAACCGTGCTTGATAGTCTCCCATCACACGGCTCTTGTTATACAAATCAGTACGTTTCATTATTTTCATTATGCAAATCCATATCTCCATTGGTAAAACAGGTTGGGGAATTGCTTCTTCACTCTGTCCATCAAGCGATAGGCTTTGTTCATATTGGTTTTGTAACTCTTGTACAGTTTTCGTGCCTACCACACTATCCTTTTGCTGTAGCTGTAGAAAGACCGGATTATGTTCCGTTATCCTGAACTTGTCGTAGTAGTTTTTTTCAACCCTGAATGCAGGGTTCTAAATACAAGGATATACCATCTATGCTTTTAAAGTCCAGTAGAGGAATTTTTCTGTTCTTCTTGTTTGTCCGCTACCCTTCTAATAGTAGGTTCAAATTTGTATTACATAAACTCGGCAAAATCAAGTTAAATTGAACACTTTCAGTTAATTTGGAAACCAATAATTCAATTTAGTTATAGGATTATTCCTCAATTAGAGTTTAAAGCTTCTTCCTTCCCTCAAATGAGTCATTCGGAAACTCCAAAAAAAACATGATAACTCCATAGAAAACAAACTCTTTTATTTCTCCCCCTTTCTAAATCGCAGTCGGGATGTAATGCAACCGAGGCTTCCTTGCTGGGTCATACCGACCGCACGAAGCCCTATGTATTAGGGGCTACTAGCTTTTCTTTTAATTTTGATTCACCAAGTTAATGTATTTCATCAATACTTGTTCTGAATCCTGGTCAGATTCTTTTTTAAAATTCGAGAGTAAGTCAGGTCTATTTTTGAGAAATATCCACATATTTTGTCCCTTTAATTCGAATACTTCATTCGTTGTAAGGTCTAGTCCATACAAAATACGTTTTTTTGCGGCAAGACCAGAGCCGATGCCACCTCTATACATTGCAATATTCCTAGCAGCTGCCAATGACATACATGCCTTGAATGTTATGTAATTACCTTTTGTTGCATTACACAATGCAAACCATGTTTGTAAAGCGTATGGAACACAATTCAAATATACAGAATCATTCTTTACATAAGCAAATACCTTTTGTGTTATGTATTTTTTGTTGATAGAGTCAGTTGTAGATTTAATTTTGTAGTCGTTTCCACCCACCATAAATATATCACCAGAACTTCGCTTAACAACAATCAAATTTGTGTTGTATGCTGGAGTTCGATTTCTGAATTGCTTCAGATTTAAATAAACACCATCTGGAAAACTACTTGTCTGTCCAAAACTAATAAATGAAGAAAAGACGATAATGAATGGAAGAATTCTTTTTATCATTGTTTTAAAATTTAATTAGTTTGCTTACTCGTTTCGGTTTTCAGCATGCCCGTTTTATTTCTTGTATGTTTTAAGTCGTTATGGTCGTAACATGAATCACAAGTCGTTTTCTTATCTTTTCGTCCTTAAAAATCTGCAAGGAATTGTCCGCAAAGCAAATACCCAAAATTCAGCAAGTTCTGTCATTACAGATACGTCTTGTTGATTCACGGAGCGGGCAGTTCGTCAAAGATTTTTCAGCAACAATATTAAGTCGCTCTTTTCATTTTTTGCTGTTACACATAACGAGCGACGCACCTGCGCACCTGCGGTTTGCGGGAGTATTCACTTTCGCAAAGCGAAAAAGTGAATGCGGGAGCAAATACAGCTATGTGCATATCAACCAGCAGGTGAGCACAATGTATGATATATGCTAGCAGCTTGTTGAAATTAGTTTGTTTTCGATGGTCATAAGCAAATTTTTTGTCGTTTAAGCTATCTTTCAGTCCTATCTATTTTCCAAGAATCTCTTATCTTCGATTATTTTTCTCGTTACACAAACCTTTGGTTTATTTGGGCAATACTTTTTTAATACCAGAAAAGTTAACACAATACTTCTACCAAGTTTACATGTTCCGAATTGAGTGATTGTAACCTTAAAAAATGGCATTTTTGTGTTGTTGTCAAATAAACTACACTTTACTAATGGTTGTTTGCACCCACTTGCTGAAGAAGTGAAAGTTATTAAATTATATTTTCTAAAGTCAATAAACTTCAATTCGTTACATCTACTGTTCTTCGTTATTTTGAAATAATTAAAAAAATCAATTGGATAACTACGTACCTGAATTCCTTCAACACATCTATAGTCAACAGGAATCATGTTAATTCTTTTCCAATAAGTTGTAACTACTCCCTCGCATGAGGGCTCTTGAGCACTTACTAAACCAAAAGAAATAAAAAATATTCCCAGGAAAAAATAAAATTGTTTCATTTGTTTCATGGTTTTCAAAATTATCTTTTGTGTTATTTCTAAAGTTTTCAGTCGTAATGTCAATAGTCGAAATGACAAATAGTTCTTCTGTATTTCTTCCCTTGAAAATCTGCGAAGAATTGTCCGCAAAGCAAATACCCAAAATTCAGCAAGTTCTGTCATTACAGATACGTCTTGTTGATTCACGGAGCGGGCAGTTCGTCAAAGATTTTTAGCAACAATATTAAGTCGCTCTTTTCATTTTTTGCTGTTACACATAACGAGCGACGCACCTGCGCACCTGAGATTTGCGGGAGTATTCACTTTTGCAAATCGAAAAAGTGAATGCGGGAGCTAATACTGTTAAGTGCATATCTGCCAGCAGGTTAGCATAATGTGCGTTAGCAGCTAATTGTTTTCTTCGTGTATTTTCAATAAGTTTCTTTCATAAATTCCACCTGCATTAACACGTGTAATGTCAGCTATGGCAATCATAAGCATTCCCCTGTCGAGAGAAGACATTGTTCCATATTCTTTTATTTGTATCGTTTCGTTGTCCATTTTCACGACTTGACCAATTATACACCAGTCAGTGCTAATCTTTTGGATATGTATAGTAATATGTTTAAATGTATTGTCAACTGTTTTTATAATAGTTTCAATAGATTCAATATTTATGTAGTTTAAATTCTCAGTTAATATTTGTCTTGTTATGGTTTTCAAAGCACTTTTTGTGTTATTGTTTTCCCATTTAATTCTAGTTATATCTTCTCTTCTAAATATTAATATTCCATTATAAATTCCATCATCGTTGTAGTGTTCCAACAATAAAAAGTTCATATTAAAGTTTTTGATAAATCCGTAAAATCAATCGCCAAAGTTGTCAGTGTATATATCTATAAAAATTTCCTTCGTCTAAAGTGTTTTTAATGTTTTGTCAGCTGTTTTCATTGTGTCTGTTTTATGCAATTAGTCTATATGATTCATATTTATAATTTATTTAGTTCTAACGTCTTAGAATTATAGAATAATTATTGTCTTTTTGTTTCAATTCTAGTTCTATATATTTGTCCTTTTGAATATAAGTCATTTCGTAAATTGAATCTGAGAAAGCTTTGTCCTTATTTTTGTCGATATTTAGGATAGTTAATATATTGCCTTTTACTTTCCATTTAATATATTCTGTTCCTATTGGATAAATAATTGTCGCATTCATTGAGTCTTTAAAAGTCACTGTTGGACAGGAATTACAATTTGTTTTCGAAGTCGTTGAAATAGTAGAGTGTTTTTTCTTTATAGTTATCGTGTTAGTATAAGCACCTATAGTCCATTCTCCAATCAATTTGTTTTCTGTTAGATTTATAGAATCTGATTTCTGTAAGTCTGTATTACAATTAATTAATTCTTTTTTACTTGTCGTTTGAGCGTCAAGTAGGAAAAAGGAAGAAATTAAAACGGTCATAAGTATGAATAGATATTTCATGTTTTTTGTCGGTTATGAGAGCATGCCTTCAGTCTTCGTTTTATTTTTCTACAATTGCTGCTAAAGTATCCCTAAGAGAAACCTATATCCCGCTATGAGAAACTGAGTTTCTCATATATTCGCCTTAGTAGTTTTTATTGCCAAGGATATTGTTCTGATATTTAATTTAATTAATTATATATTTAGCGCTTAATTTTATAGTTTCTACTGTCCTATTGAATATCCAATCTTTTTTCTAATGCCTGTCAGTTGAATTTTTCAATCCCAACTCAAATAACCTCAGCATTTTAAAAGCTGAATCAGTTAAATTGGCATCAAATATACGAACTATTTAATTAACTTTATAACATTTTATTCATTTATTTAAAAAATACATAAAAATACTCAATTTAGGTCATTAAAAAAACCGTATAGACATATCGGTCTGTACGGTTATCAATAGGGCAAGGTGGATTTTAAATTCGGGACTGAGTCGGTAGTACCGGTAAATTAATGAAAAATTCTGCACATTTCATTGCATCATCTTATTTAGTCACTTTCACCCACACCGAATCAGAAACCCGTCCCCCATCCCGCTTCGTACAAATACATAGCAACATTCCACCTGTTCGGCCTACTCCCCCACTCCCCCCCGTTTCCCAACGAGGGGGAACTGGTTTTACGTTTCCAACGTAGTAGAAGAAGAAGTAGAAGTAGAAAAAGTAGAAGTAGTAGAAAAAGTAGAAGTAGTCGAAAAAGAAGATCAGTATCTAACTGGTATTACATTTCCCCTTCCTTCCTGATATGCTTGTTAAATGTGTAAAAGGTTCAGCTTGTCAATGGGCCCCGATAGCTATCGCGGTGTAATCCCATTTCTTGTATTTTTTGGTCGCGATAGCTATCGGGATGCAATATGATAACATCCGTTGTCCTGTTGGATATACAATCTTTTTTTGTCAATGTCTGTCAGTTGTATTTCTCAATCCCAACTGATATTCCTCCGCATTTCCTCCACCTTACGTCCACATCCGGTTTACATTCGGTTTGCATCCGGTTTTTAATAAAACAACAAAAAAATAATTTTAAATCAATAGACTAGTAATTAATAATCAATATCTAAATAAAGTTTGCTTATTAATTACTTATTTATTGATTATATATTGATTATATATTGATTATATCCAAACCGGATGCGAACCGGATGCGAACGTAAGGTGGTGGAAACAAAAAGAAATAAAAGTGGAGTAATTATTTTAAATCAATCCGGAAAGTTGAAATAGCAACTTTTAAATGCTTTCTGATTTTTGTAAATCTGTCAGGTTGATATTTGTTGTGCTACTACTAAATGCATGTAATGATCCTATCAACTTTATTTACACACATAAATAAGTATGAATATAAAGACAGAGTGTATTATTTTATTGATAGTAATCAAATATATCTGGCTTAAATGCTATATTCACTTTAGGACTAAGTGAATATTTTTTATTTCAAATAAAATTAATTAATTCATTTTATGTTTCAACCAATAATATTTACTTACTTTGTTCTTTTTACAATAACAAAACAATAATAAGTATTATGATATTACACACTTCTATAGTTCACAAATTACAGAAGTTTTATTGATACAGGAATATTTGAAATTGAAGATTTAAAAACTATTTTTTCTTTAGCGGTAATTTTATAGACTCACATTTTAAGATAGAATTACAATGATAGTAAGCCACCAACATTTTGACCTAGGGAAAAAACGTGTAATTGAAAAATTAATAATAATGCCTCCTTTTCGCATTGGAGCGATTTTTCAGAATGAAGCCTGTTTTGTACATTTTAAAAATGGGAAAACTATATTATCGTTACCTACTGAAAAATTAGAAATAGATTCCACTGAAAGTGTCTTATTGAATTGTAGTTACTACTTTGCCGATTTCATACAAAAAGCACCACTGGAAACAATAGAAGTTTATGTTGTACACTTATATCTTGATTTATTAAAAGAAATTTATAAAGATACCATACCCGAGTTAGTTAAACATAAAGCTGTTGGTCAATATGCGAAAAAAATTGCAAATCATAGCATAATAAATCATTTTATTGATAACCTGATTTTTTATTTCGAACATCCTGATCTGGTAAATTCGGAACTACTTATTTTAAAGATAAAGGAACTGATTCTTTTGCTTTTACAATCTGACAATTACGAAACAATAGCAGAATTAATATCTAACCTTTTTTCTCCAAGACAAGCCAACTTAAAAGATATTATTCAAAATCATTTGTTTTCTAATTTATCCGTCACCGAGCTGGCAAAGTTAGCTAACCTTAGCCTATCCTCGTTTAAAAGAGAGTTTCAAAATATTTACAATGACACCCCTGCAAATTACTTGCGAACAAAAAAAATTAATAAAGCAATGGACTTGCTTACACAATCAGACTATTCAGTAAGTGAAATCTGTTTTCAAATTGGATTTAATGATACTTCTCATTTTACAAAAGTTTTCAAAAAGCATACCAAACAATCACCTCAATTTTTTAGAACTGCTAATAAACATTCGTAGTTCTTTCTGAACCTAATTTACCATTTATTGAACTTCATAGACAAGGAAGTGCATTTTTTCAATTGTAATTTTGCTGTATAAAAATAACAATTAAAAAATAGAAAAAATGAACGAAAGCATATTAATAACCGGAGCAAATAATGGGATTGGGAAAGAGGCTGCCCGACAGTTAGCATTGAAAAAAGAAACCAAAAAGGTAATTCTTTTCTGCAGAAATGAAGCGAAAGCCGAGGCAGCAAAAAAAGACCTTGAGGAGAAAACGGGAAAAAAGGTTTTTGAAATTATTATTGGGGATGTTTCTGATGCAAATTCTGTAAGAAAAGCAGTAGAAAAAATAAAGGAACCTATTGATGCAATAATTTTAAATGCAGGTGGAGTACTTGCGAAAACGGCTGCGAAAATTACGCCTTCCGGTATGAATGACTTAGCTGCAACGAATATTTTAGGTCATGTGATCTTAGTGGAGGAATTAATTAAACATGATAAGTTAAAAAAATCAGTACTATATCCCAGTGCAGAAGCTGTACCGGGAGTAAAGCTGCTAGGAATGAAACCGGTTGCCATGAAGACTTCTTCTGTGGATGAGTTTGCTGCTGTTCTTGATGGATCCTATTTTGGTGATAAATTCGATGCATTCGCAGCATACGGATACGTTAAATATGCTGCAACCATGTGGATGTTATCAATGGCAAGAAAATATCCTGACATCAAATTTGTTGTTATGAGTCCCGGGAACACTAAGGGAACCGGGGCACCGGCTAATGTTCCCCAACCAATGAAGTTTATATTGACATATATAATGTTTCCTATTGTAATGCCATTGCTGGGAGTGGTGCATAAGTTAGAAGTAGGTGCAAAACGCTTTGTAGATGGTATTTCGGATGAGCGATATAAAAGTGGCATTTTTTATGCAAGTAAAGAGGGAAAGTTAACAGGTGACGTGGTTGACCAGAGCACGTTTTACTCTGATTTGAAAAATACGGCATTCCAAGACAACGCTGATAAAGCAATTCACCGTTTTATAAAATAGGCTTGAAAAGTAGTAGTACTTCAACGATCTATTTTAATGTAATCAGATAATATTCATAAATTGAATTCACTTCACTTATTTCTTCTATAAACATAACAAACGTTTGCTCATTTTGAATATATTCATTTACGTTGTTAGTGAATGTATTACATATTTTTGTATTTTCTATTTTTGTAATAACGCAGAATAAGAATTTAAATTTAATCTAGTATAACGAGTCTGTGCGAAGCGGGGACTTCCCGAAAAAACGGGACAAGTGTGCTGATAACCCGAAAAGTTTATAACTTTGCATCTTAATCAGTTGAAAATGAAACATTCCGATTTATTCGGTACAGCATTACTTTCAGTCTAGGTTACACTTGGTTAAACTTGAACTATCCTGTTTTAGTGCAAACTAGAAACAAAAGGGGTATCGAGGTTGCAAAAGCAAGAGTAAAAGCTAACGCATTTTGATAATTAAACCCATGTTGTTCGAATTGGATATCACAATTTGTGATTCCCAATCTTGAAATTCCAGGTCTGTCAATTGAAACATAAAATCATCAGGGTATCTTTAAATATTTCTTTTAACTGCCTGATTCAATGTACGTGTTTCCAGTCCACCTTACACTTCGTTAAAGTTGAACTATCCGTTTGAGTGTGAATATGGAACAAAAGGGTGTAGCCTCAAAAATCAATGTTAAACTTCTTCGTTCTCCGAAATTAATAATTAAAAACTCCTTTTAGGGAAAACAGCCCATTCCTATTTTCGAATATCCGATATTGACAGCTGAAAACCAAAATCTTTGAGTAAAAATCAAATGATTTTGATTCATAACTTATTATTATTAGTTCTTTATACTTAATTTGCTTTATACGTTTTCGTTATTCAGTTTTTTTTCCGAAATTTGCAGACTTAAAAATACGAAACTTAAGGTAGTAATTTTAAGTA
>Ga0302209_10000631_pt1 | contig 16494 bp, 8 predicted proteins | sample II_Fen_E3_1_FD_194574 | JGI IMG/M metagenome (GOLD analysis project Ga0302209, IMG submission 194574) | Peat permafrost microbial communities from Stordalen Mire near Abisko, Sweden - II_Fen_E3_1 | ecosystem: Environmental > Terrestrial > Soil > Wetlands > Permafrost | place: Sweden: Abisko...
TGGTTGTGATTAGCTTTCAAAAATTGTATCTTTGATATTATAAACAGCTTTAGCTATGCTGGGGAATATTGACCGTGAGTTGTGATTAGCTTTCAAAAATTGTATCTTTGATATTATAAACAGCATTGCCGTGGTTGCAGTGACAACCCACAAGTTGTGATTAGCTTTCAAAAATTGTATCTTTGATATTATAAACAGCTTAATAGGATCAAACACGGCTGATGATGTAGTTGTGATTAGCTTTCAAAAATTGTATCTTTGATATTATAAACAGCACAATGTGCTGATGAAGCAGGTAACGTAGTGTTGTGATTAGCTTTCAAAAATTGTATCTTTGATATTATAAACAGCAACAAATCATATTTAAAACAAAACAAATTTGTTGTGATTAGCTTTCAAAAATTGTATCTTTGATATTATAAACAGCATCTGTTTCTGTAAACGATGTTAAGTAAGTGTTGTGATTAGCTTTCAAAAATTGTATCTTTGATATTATAAACAGCTAGCGGTGCCGTTCCATCTCTCGGAAAAACGTTGTGATTAGCTTTCAAAAATTGTATCTTTGATATTATAAACAGCATCAACGTACGATGTCGGAACATCCCAGTTGTTGTGATTAGCTTTCAAAAATTGTATCTTTGATATTATAAACAGCTAATCCATCAAGATCATCTATATAACCATGGTTGTGATTAGCTTTCAAAAATTGTATCTTTGATATTATAAACAGCCACCGAGTGTTTTAATTACATTAGACAATTGTTGTGATTAGCTTTCAAAAATTGTATCTTTGATATTATAAACAGCAAATTGATGCACTGGAAGTATTTAAGCATGGTTGTGATTAGCTTTCAAAAATTGTATCTTTGATATTATAAACAGCTTCGGTGTCCCATTTCAAATAAACGATGTAGTTGTGATTAGCTTTCAAAAATTGTATCTTTGATATTATAAACAGCATACATAAGGTAGATAGCGTAAGACTAGCTGTTGTGATTAGCTTTCAAAAATTGTATCTTTGATATTATAAACAGCTCCGCCAATTTTAGCAGTATCATCAATATCGTTGTGATTAGCTTTCAAAAATTGTATCTTTGATATTATAAACAGCGTTCGCCAATGGTTATCTTTGTATGTTACCGTTGTGATTAGCTTTCAAAAATTGTATCTTTGATATTATAAACAGCTTTTCTTCGCTAATTAGTTTCATATCGTTTGTTGTGATTAGCTTTCAAAAATTGTATCTTTGATATTATAAACAGCAAACAACGCTACTTATCCGGCTTGTATTTAGTTGTGATTAGCTTTCAAAAATTGTATCTTTGATATTATAAACAGCTATTATCAGCTTCTCAAATGCAACCGTTCAGTTGTGATTAGCTTTCAAAAATTGTATCTTTGATATTATAAACAGCTTTTAATATATATTTGAGCTACTTCTGTAGGTTGTGATTAGCTTTCAAAAATTGTATCTTTGATATTATAAACAGCCTAATGATTTATTTATAACCAAATAATTGTGTTGTGATTAGCTTTCAAAAATTGTATCTTTGATATTATAAACAGCCCCGTTAAGTTCCTACCTGACGTCTAAGTTGTTGTGATTAGCTTTCAAAAATTGTATCTTTGATATTATAAACAGCTATTAGTTACACCCGTACCAGTTCCAGTAAGTTGTGATTAGCTTTCAAAAATTGTATCTTTGATATTATAAACAGCTTGATGAGCAAAGTAAATTAGTAGATAAACGTTGTGATTAGCTTTCAAAAATTGTATCTTTGATATTATAAACAGCGTTTTGGATATAATCACCAACATTACTATTGTTGTGATTAGCTTTCAAAAATTGTATCTTTGATATTATAAACAGCATCTCGCAACGGGTTAAACTTCTTGGCATGGTTGTGATTAGCTTTCAAAAATTGTATCTTTGATATTATAAACAGCTCTGTTCTTTACTTTATTCAATACCCCCATGTTGTGATTAGCTTTCAAAAATTGTATCTTTGATATTATAAACAGCGTTATGTTTGAAATGCCAATATAAGCAACAGTTGTGATTAGCTTTCAAAAATTGTATCTTTGATATTATAAACAGCCATGTATACAATTTGAACATTGTTGATCCGGTTGTGATTAGCTTTCAAAAATTGTATCTTTGATATTATAAACAGCTCCATGAAATAAATCGTCTGCTCCTTTGTTGTTGTGATTAGCTTTCAAAAATTGTATCTTTGATATTATAAACAGCTGAACTCGGGAATCCATCTGTAGAAGTTACGTTGTGATTAGCTTTCAAAAATTGTATCTTTGATATTATAAACAGCGAATTTCGTTCATTATACTTGTGCTGTTTCGTTGTGATTAGCTTTCAAAAATTGTATCTTTGATATTATAAACAGCATAATAGTTTCGTCAACTCCAAATTCAAGGTTGTGATTAGCTTTCAAAAATTGTATCTTTGATATTATAAACAGCAAGATTTAAGAACAATGATGTCAGGTAGTGTTGTGATTAGCTTTCAAAAATTGTATCTTTGATATTATAAACAGCAGGCTTGTTTTGTAGCACTGCAACATTTTCGTTGTGATTAGCTTTCAAAAATTGTATCTTTGATATTATAAACAGCAAAAAAGTTAGAATTACATTCATGGTTGAGGTTGTGATTAGCTTTCAAAAATTGTATCTTTGATATTATAAACAGCACTACCCCGGCACTTGCTGCAAGTGAAATGTTGTGATTAGCTTTCAAAAATTGTATCTTTGATATTATAAACAGCTAAAAGAGCGAACAATTCTATTCTGAGTAGGTTGTGATTAGCTTTCAAAAATTGTATCTTTGATATTATAAACAGCGTCCTGATGTGCTAGGTACTCACACTTTTCGTTGTGATTAGCTTTCAAAAATTGTATCTTTGATATTATAAACAGCTGATTGTTTGTAAATAATATAATATCAAATAGTTGTAGCTAAATTTACAAATAAAAAAAGAGTTGTTTATAAAACATGAATCCCGCTCAAAAGGCGGGATTTTTGTTTCTAATGATTTTGTTTAACTTATCCAGAGTTTTAAACCTGAATAGTAAAATCCATTTAGAATAATTCCAGTTGCTGGTAAGGTGTTGAAACCTCTTTCTCTTTTTTCCCTTGGAAAAGTTCCATTTGTCCGAATTGCTTGTCGGTTATACAAAGTACTCCTACTTGCCCAGCTTCCGGCAAACAACTGATTACTCTCTTTATATGAACATCAGCATTCTCGCGGCTGGGACAATGGCGAAGATATATGGAGAATTGAAACATGGTAAAACCATCAGTTACCAGTTTCTTGCGAAAATCGGTATATGCCTTCTTTTCTTTTTTTGTTTCAGTTGGCAAATCAAATAATACCAGTACCCACATAATTCTATATTCGCTAAAACGATCCATACGTTTTTATTACGTTAATTTTTACCATTCAATTAGCTAAGACTGGAAGAAAATCAGAAGCTTGGATAAGTTATTTTTCGATTTTCTCCCAGATAGCATTTAGCTAACGAGGCAGTTGTTAATCCCACAGCAATCATCAAAGGACTACGTTGATTGTTAAGCTGAACTTCTAAAACAGGAATGTTGAGCAGCTTAGCTTTAATTTGTTTCGATAGGTCAGTTATATCCTCCCCACTATCTATAATTTCGACAACCAACTTGTCCACGAAAGGTCGGTAAGGCTCCATAATGTCGTCAGCAAGACAATAAGCATTATAACGATTGTGATGATGAATACCCAACGTAGGCAGTAATCCACTTCCCACTAATGATCGTGCCACAACCGCACGGAGTATAGCATACCCATAATTCAATAAATTATTTGGTGGTACTCCTTCACGTCCACGCCTGAAATCAGGAATATCAGGAAACATATTCGCCCAATAATAAGCTGCAGCCCGTGCTTCCAGGTTATCGCTATCCCCACTTTTTACCATATCTACCCAAGCCAGCATGTTTTTTACTACCACGTTTCGGGTTGTATTCAACACGTATGCTTGATTTTCAATCTTTGCCTGAATTGTTTGTTGCCAGAGTTGTTTCAGGAGTGGAATGGAAGCATCAACCTGAGCCTGAAATCGTTCACTTTGAGTAGTATTTCCACTCAACGGCAGTAATAAACCGACCGGCATCCTGCTGCTGTCGCAGGTAATGACCGCACTGTTGTTTGCCAACAAAGATTCCATTAACCCGTGAGTAATAGTGATTTGTTTATGATCGAGAATCACGACTCCAATATCTTCGATTGGAATGGTGTTGTTCCCGGCTTTATCTTCCATTCCATTTGCCTCCGGCAAATGAATAACCAATTGAGCATTGTGCATGCTCAAGTAGGCTGGATTTCCAAAATACAAGGTGCGTTTAATCATGAGGTTTTCCTTTCTAACTTTTCCTAAATTCAATCTTTTGGAAAGTTTAAATATTCTATCTAATACTCTCCTATTGAAACTATTTGTCCAATATGATTTATTCGAACCTTTACAATTTCCTTAATTGGTGATAAACTTTGTATAAATCGATGAGTTATGTTTAGAAGTTGCTTTTTGTTCTTTAAGGTATCACCTGTAACTGCCATAGTCTCCAAATGATGATTAAATACATAGTTTTTAGATGATATTTTTTGAACTCTGAACAAATTTGGACTAATCAAATAATAATTTTCCGGATCAAGTAAATCAGTTTCTGAGGGATTAAAACCTGTTATTTCATTTGGAAAAACAAAATATTCATTTTGTTTCATACTAAAAAGAAAATTCCAACCTTCTTGCTTTTTATAGTCTTTATCTATAATAGATAATCCTTGGTTGACTCGCGCAGTTGCTTCAAAGAATGAAATAACATTTTCTTGAAGATCTCCATTCGCATCTTTATATATTGCCACATGATGATTGTTCCCTGTATTTACAAAATCTACCGGTTGAGGATTTCCATTTTTGTCCAAAATTAATTTTCCTTCTTTGTCCTTTTTCTCATGTAGCGATTCTGCATTACTTATTCCGGTAATTGTTACTCGTTTTATTTTAATACCTTTTTCTTCATTCAACCAAATTGGGTATTCATCAAGATTTGAAAATGCTTTTTTACTGTCTCCACCATATTCTTTTAATCTAGTTTCCAGGATTGTTCTAATTTTAACATCAATCACTTTATCTAATTTCAGGTCTGGCGTAATGTCTTTACGAATAGTAAAAACTATTTCTGTACTAACAGTTTTCACTTTCTCAGGTACTTTCTGCGTTTGGTCTTCATTTAAGAATAGTGGATTTTTATCTAAACTGTTTTTTTCTGTAAAAGCCTTTTTAGGATCGTTGCCAAATTCCTTCAGTCTATTCAAAAGTGCCTCTCTATAGCTTTTCTTAGCAACTTTCAGAATCTGTTCTTCGGTGAAACTTGCATTTACTTTTTCTTCTTTTGTTGCATATTGTTGAATGCTACCATATACAGTTTCTAAATGCAATTGACCCCGAGGCGTTAGTTGTTTCTTTTTGTTGACTCCATTTTTCTTATCGGTGGTATTTATATTAATGGTAGCTACTTTGTTTTTTGCTTTTATAGATATAAGCGTGTTCTCTAAGTGCCTTTTTGCCTCTGCTCTGAATTCATTGATAGGAATTGGAGGATTAAACTTCAATTTACCATTATCATCTCTGGAAAGTTCATTAGTTTCAATACCATAAATACTCCCTGCTTTATCGCTGCGAGCATTCAAATTATTGAGGTATTGAATATGACTTCTTTTTGTAAATGCAATGGTTAAAGCGTCCATGGCATGATGGCGATGATCGTTACGCTTTGTCCAATCTTTAATACGTTTGATTCTATGGCCATCTCTATTTTCAATAATTTCAGTTAAACCAAGTTTGTTGTATTTATCCCAGTTTAATTCCTTCATTACATCTACCAATTGCCAATCCTGTCTCAATCTATCCGTAATAGAGCCACTTGTCGAAACTACCTCTTTTACTAATTCTTCTAATATCGTTTTCGCTTTTTTAGCAATGTATTGAGTATCCCGCAAATCCCTGTTTATAAAATCGCTTGGAATATCCTCGCCTTTCATTTTGAGTTTGTTATATTTCGTTTTTGATAACTTAGAGGATTTGTAAAGCCCTTCAATCCGTTCTACATACTTTTCAAGTCCTTCGTCTCCATATTTCCTTAGAATGAAATCTTGGGCTGTATCATTACCCTTTTCGATATTCTCACTACGGGTTTCAAGTGTCTTATTCGAAAAAGAATCATCAAACAGTCTTGATTGTGGAATAATATGTTCAATATCAAATTCTTTGCTAAATAACTTTCCTGGAGTAACATAAGTATTTGAATACAAAGTGTGAAAGCCATTATTTTCTAATTCCAAGTACAATTTGTAACGAATTATATCATTTCTACTAACATTGGTTAAGCCAAAATCCCGTTGCAATACAACTCTATGCTTTTCATGTGCAGCAGTCGTTTCATTTATCGATTTTGTAGCCTCTTCTCTTTCTTTTGCACTTTTCTTTAATTCACGAGCTAATTCTATTCGGATTTCATCGGGTTTTCCATATACATCAATTATTGTATTCACAACATTAATCATTTGATTTAGTATCTTTTCTACTACAGGATTTCGCAAACTGTTCTTTGGCAGAATGTCAAGCTTATTTTTTAAAATCTTGTTTTCAATTTCTTCTTTTGTAAGGGAGTTTTTTGAATGTCGGTAACCTGCATATCCACAAGCAAGACTAAACTCATTTCCATCTTTTAAATAGGGAAGTATTTTACGAATAGCCTTTGTACTTAAACTTCCATAATCTGATTGAAAGCTAATATTTGCGAGTAACTTAGCATACTCTTTTTCAAAACCATAAAGTTCTGTAAGTTTGTTTATTAGTTTTTCATTGCCGCTATTTGAATCATCCCCTTCGAATGAGTATAACAAATGCCATAGCTGGTACATAGGTTGTTTTTCAAATTCTTTGCCTTCCAAATCTGAATTGAATTTCAGTATTTCTGTATTGTAACCTAAGCCGTTGAAAATTGACGTAATTGTTTCAATTTTATCCATTGCATTCATTTTGTTAAAATCAAATCCGTCATGTCCACTTAATTCAATAATAGTCTGGTATACTTTAAAAAGTGCTGTCAGAGTACGATTCCCTTCTATATCTTTAAAATTCAGATCGTAGTCTTTTGTGTTCTTGTTAATTAGTTTCAGGGCTTCGCTTTTCGTTATTTTATCTTTCAGGTTCAATTCTGCAAATAATGCTTCTTTTTCTTCTTGAAATAAAAAACTTTTAGATCCTGATTTGTCCATTATTTGAATATTATTAAGCACTTGCCATATTTTAAATTCTTGGAAGATTGGAGATGATTTTGGACATACTTTTGAACCAACTGTTTTAATCTTTTTCGTTCCATCTATATCAACTTCAATCTGTCTACTTTCAAATTCACAATAACTAACCAAGCCCTTTTGACTTTTTAGCCTTCTTTGAAAGAATATAATCACATCCCGGATTTCTCCTTTTAAGTCAGGGGTAAGCTCTTTATGATACTTTGCTTGTGTTTCCCAAATAGTATTAAACTCATCTAAATAATCCTGACGATAGAATACTTGATTTTTTAAACGAGTGTGTGGATTTTGATCCAGTTGCATCATTAGATTTTGACCAACTGTTTGTTTATTGAAAAATAGCTCTTTACTTCTGTCACTAATTGCACCAAGATAACCACTCGAATTACTTATTGTTCCAGTCAAATCACTTATAACAAATGCTAATTCTTCTCTGGATAATTTTTTTGATAATCCCTCAACACGCCATTTATAAGTTTGTAATCTTTTATCAGCATTTTTATTGTCTGCAGTATAAATACCATATTTTGCTAAAAATATTTTAGTTGTATTTACTTTCCCTTTTCCTGCAATTTGTTTTTTAAATTCTTCGGTAAGTATATCTGGATAATATTGCTTTTGAAAATCCCAAATTTTATCATATTCAGCTTTTAAATCTGAACGATAGAAGTCTGGAATAAACTTTTTACCATCTTTTAGTAATTCTAAGACTAATTGTCCTGGTGTTATATTCTCATCATAGAGTTTTTTGGCAATACCCATTCCATCAATCAATTGACCTTCATCTAATGATTTTGCTTTTCTACTGCTTTTATATCCACGTTTTGCATTTATCATTAGTAAAATTCTGGAAAGTTCTTCTAAAGAAACTTCTTCCAAAGCTGCTTTTGCCCTAAAACGATAGGTCTCAAAAGTAGTTTTGTTTCCATTTTCTGATAACAAAGTATCTACATTTATGAATCCATTTTCTTTCAATATTTCAACTAAATTTTCTTTACGTAGCTTATAGCGTTGAAGATTTCTACGCATACTTCTTTTAAGCGTTCTGTCTGCATTTGTTGTAATACTTTTCCCTTTTTCAAAATTTGACAGTTCATCAACGGTGAGAGGATTAACTCGAACCCCAACTTTTGTGATTGATGATTTCTCATTTTTATTTTCTGCTTCATCCACCAATGCCCAGCCAATGCTGTTAGTTCCCAAATCTAATCCCAATATCCTTTTCATAATATTTTATTTTCTTTACAGGTCAAATTGACGCGCTAAAGTTAAATGTAATATTTTATTAATCAAAATATTTGTTTGTTTATTTTAATTTAATATCTTTGTCGTACAATTTTTGAAGCTAATCACAATAAGGATTATTCCGTTGTGAAAACATGTAAGGCGGGGCAACTCGCCTTTTTTTTATTTTTCCAACGACAGATTGCATCCTAAACCCCTCTCAACAACCTCTAGTAAACCCCCTCGATAGTTAAAACAACTGACGGGAAAAGTCATTTGGGTTACCCATTGCCGGGACGAAACCCAATGTTACATCCACGTTCCATTCTTTACTCTTAAAACAATTTTTAAAACGATGTTCCTCCTTATCTTTTAACTACTTATTGGAGAAGTGGCATTTTTGGCATGAATGTGGGAAAAGACACCTTTATCTTGTGAAAATTTGGAAATAATGTCTTGTTTTTCAGCCAAATGACGTGTTTATATGACATAGTTGCCGATTTTAGGTGTTGGTCAGGAATTTGTTAAACTCCATATGTAAGGCAGTATTTTTTTAATAGATACAGGATTAAACGATATAAAAATATTTTGTAATGAACTTTAATAATTTTACCATTAAATCGCAGGAGGCCATACAACAGGCGATTGATTTGGTTCAATCGAATGGCCAACAAGTAGTTGAAACGCCGCACTTATTCAAAGCCCTGATAAATAAAGGAGAAGACATCACCCAATTCCTGTTTGGAAAATTGGGTGTGACTGTTTCTACACTGGAAACAATTGCAGACAAAATGATAAGTGGATTCCCTCGTGTATCCGGGGGTGAACCTTATATGAGCCGGGAAACAAATGCTGTTTTACAAAAGGCAACTGAACTTTCCAACAAGGCCGGTGATCAGTTTGTATCCATGGAATACATTCTGTTAGCCTTAATCTCTGAGAAGAATGCTTTTTCAAAAGTGTTGAAAGATGCAGGAGTCTCGCAAAGTGAATTACAGACAGCAATTACTGAATTAAGAAAAGGGGCAAAAGTAGACTCTGCTACGGCTGAGGAAAGCTATAATGCACTGAACAAATATGCCATTAACCTGAACGAGCAAGCCCGTGCAGGAAAGCTTGACCCGGTTATTGGCCGTGATGAAGAAATCCGTCGTGTACTTCAGATACTGAGCCGCCGAACCAAGAATAACCCGATATTGATCGGGGAACCGGGAGTTGGAAAGACAGCCATTGCCGAAGGACTGGCTCATAGGATTGTACGGGGTGATGTGCCTGAGAACCTGAAATCAAAACAGATATTCTCGTTGGATATGGGGGCTTTGATTGCCGGTGCCAAGTACAAGGGAGAATTTGAAGAACGGTTGAAGGCGGTTGTCAATGAAGTGATAAAAGCTGATGGGGAAGTAATCTTGTTTATTGATGAAATCCATACTTTGGTGGGTGCAGGTAAGAGCGACGGAGCCATGGATGCAGCCAATATCCTGAAACCTGCCCTGGCAAGGGGAGAATTAAGGGCTATCGGCGCCACTACCCTGGATGAATACCAGAAGTATTTTGAAAAAGATAAAGCATTGGAACGCCGTTTCCAGATTGTAAACGTGGATGAACCCGATATCCCAAGTACCATTTCCATCCTTCGTGGACTGAAAGAGCGGTATGAAAACCACCACAAGGTCAGGATACAGGATAATGCCATTATTGCTGCGGTAGAACTGTCGAGCCGGTATATTACCAATAGGTTTCTACCGGATAAGGCCATTGACCTGATGGATGAAGCGGCTGCCAAGCTTAGGCTTGAAGTGGATTCAGTCCCGGAAGAACTCGATATTATTGATCGTAATATCAAACAACTGGAGATTGAACGGGAAGCTATTAAACGGGAAAATGATACCCGTAAACTGGCACAATTGAACGAGGAAATAGCCAATTTGAAAGAAGAAGGAAAAGATGTTCGTGCCAAGTGGTCATCCGAAAAACAATTGATCGATAGCATTCAGCAAACTAAAATTGAAATAGAGGATCTGAAATACCAGGCTGATAAAGCTGAACGGGAAGGTGATTACGGCAAAGTAGCTGAAATACGTTACGGTAAAATTAAAGCATCAGAAGAAAAAATTGCTCAGTTTAAAGTTAAACTGGCTGGCATACAAGGTGCTCATGCCTTGATCAAGGAAGAAGTCGATAGTGAGGATATTGCCGATGTGGTGAGTCGTTGGACCGGTATCCCGGTAAAAAAGATGCTTCAGAGTGAAAAAGAGAAATTGCTTCACCTGGAAGATGAACTCCATTTACGGGTGATTGGTCAGGATGAAGCTATCCAGGCGGTCTCTGATGCAGTCAGAAGAAGCCGTGCAGGCTTGCAGGATCCAAAACGTCCCATAGGTTCGTTTATATTCCTGGGAACAACAGGTGTGGGTAAAACCGAACTGGCAAAAGCCCTGGCTGAATTCCTGTTCGATGATGAAAATATGTTGACGCGTATTGATATGAGCGAGTATCAGGAGAAATTCTCTGTAACACGGTTGATAGGTTCGCCTCCGGGATATGTGGGCTATGAAGAAGGTGGACAGCTGACCGAAGCTATCCGGAGAAAACCCTATTCTGTCGTGCTGTTTGATGAAATTGAAAAGGCGCATCCCGATGTATTCAACGTATTGCTTCAGGTGCTGGATGATGGTCGTTTGACGGATAATAAAGGCCGTCTGGTGAATTTCAAGAATACCATCATCATTATGACGTCCAATATAGGGTCCACGTTGATTCGTGATAATTTTGAGCTTCTGACGGATAAGAATCAGACTGAAGTTATGGAGAAGACAAAGAAAGAGGTGTTTGAATTGCTTAAACAAACCATACGCCCTGAGTTTTTAAACCGTATTGATGAACTCGTAATGTTTGCACCGCTCAATATTACACAAATTGAAGAAATTGTCCGGTTGCAAATGCGTGGGGTACAACAAATGGTACAACAAAACGGTATTAAACTGGAAGTGTCGGAAAGTGCTCTTAGTTTAATCGCTAATCTGGGCTTTGATCCTCAATTTGGGGCACGTCCGGTAAAAAGGGCCATTCAAAAGTATGTGCTTAATGACTTATCCAAGGAACTGATCTCTGGAAAAGTACATAGTGACCAGACGATTGTGGTGGATACCAATGAAAACGGTTTAATATTTACCGAGAAATAAATAATCTCCTGTAGTTCTTTGTCGTGATAAAGGATGGAAGGTGGAGAATGATTAACACCTGATTCAGAGAAGGTAAAAGACTCCCTGATTAACTATAGAAAATCCCGGACAATTTAGTTTGTTCGGGATTTTCACATGTTGAACTATTGCTTAATTTGCAGTTTAATCCTAGTGCTGTGTTAAGGCTGTTCTGACGGTAATTCCTTTGAAAAGCATATTGAAGCCGTCACTAACAAGAATTCAGCACCGTAAGAAGTGACGGCTTCACTAATGCGGATACGACATTTTCTTCTTAACACAACACTAGGTGATATTGTCAGAGTACTCAACAATGCAAACGATACATATTTTAACCCGTAGTGCCCTTAGTTTGTAGTTTGAAATTTATATCTGGTTAGTTTTTTACTTTTGTTGTATAAAAGAAGGAATTAACCGATCCTAAAAAGTGAACTATCCGTAGTGCAGAGAACAATTTCTAGTGGATAAATCAGACTTTTAAGGGTCAAACTGCAAATACCAAATAGAATGTTAGGCTTCAAAGCCTATTAAGGGTGTTAGTACAGACAGTTTTATCGGTTAATTCCAAATTTAAAAATTTCAAAAAGCAAAAGGATGAAAAAGTTTTTATTCATTGGAATTAACTTCTCTAAAAGTAAATTCGATGTGACTGTGTTAAAAACATATTTCATACATTATCTGCAATTTAACCAAAATGGCAAGTAATAGGATTTTGATTACTTATAATACGATTTTACAAATCGAAATGTTTATTTATCTTTGCATTATTAAAACATATAGATACTAAACAGGTATGAATTTACAAACACTCCACAAGTTGAAATCAAGGTTTGTTGCTCGTAATGTTGGCAACGAACTAATTTTGGTGCCTTTGACCGCAAACGTTGCACAAATGAATGAGCTCTTTACTCTGAATGAAACAGGGAAATTTATTTGGGAAAATATCAATGAAAATTCAACAGTTTTAGAAATTGAAAATTTAATGATCGAAACTTTCGATATTGATAGTGCAATAGCAAAAAGGGATATTGAATTGTTTTTGAGTAAACTGGAAACAACGTTCAAATAATATTGACTATCACTGGTGTCCGGTTAAAAGAATTGTCTTATTCTTGCATATGTAAAATTGATTACAAGTGCCATATTTTGGACTTTTAGGCCATTGAGAATATCATAGACACTTTTCACACTTGCATTTTCATCAATAATCAATTCTCAGAAGGTTGAGTAAAAATAAGCCTAATTAGGTCAATTTATTCTGAAACACCTTTAAATAAAAGGTTCCATGATATACAAATCTTTTTTACCGGACACCAATGATTGACTATACACTAAATAAAAATGTCAACAAACATTCGAATTGCTATTGCAGAGCTTTCCATTGGCCTTCATTCTGAACATGAAATTCTACTTGAAGATGGATATCTACCCTTTGTTATCGAAACTAACAAAGTGGAAACTGATATAACCATCAACTGCTTTGCAAACATACCCACAACGACATTTACGAATAAAAAGCTTGTTTTTGAGGCCAAAAACGAAAGTCAAAGATTTTATTCAATTTACCGTTCTAACTTAAATCTGGTATTTGTTATTTACAGCCAACAAAATAAGGACGAAATACAACAGCTGGCTATATTGGATGGAACATTATCTAATTGGAAAATTTACTCTACTCTTCTTAACAATGACGAAATTGTACCGCTAAAATATCCATTAGGTCCAATTATAATGCATTATTTGACTGTGAAATTTGATGCAGTAATGATACATGCTTCCTGCGTTTTAAACAATCAAAAAGGTAGAATTTATACAGGTTTTTCGGGCGCAGGAAAGAGCACTATGTCAAAAATATGGTCAGATGAGGGCAATCTGATTATTAACGACGATCGATTGATCATTCGCAAGCAAAACAACCGTCATTATGTTTATAATACACCTATGTATTACAAAGATGTACCTAAAAAGGCTGCTTTAGATTCCATTTTTCTAATTAGCCATTCGCCCCAAAACAAGATTAAAAGAATATCCGGTGCGTTGGCTGTTTCCAAGGTATTGGCTTTTTGTATTCAAAATAATTTTGAACCTGACTTTATTCAAACTAAATTGAATTTTTTGACCGAATTAAGTACTCAGATTCCAGTTTACGAACTAGGATTTATCCCCGATAAAAGTGTTATGAATTTTATTCAGGAAAATGAAACAGCAGGAACTAAATAAGCAATTGCTCGATTTTGCTGAGGCACTACTGGAAGATAATCATCAATTGAGCTTCTCCATGTGTGGAAACAGTATGTATCCCACGCTTAAAGCCGGTGATGTGGGAATTGTGAAGAAATGTAGCATTGCCGACCTGAAAATTGGTGATATCATCGTTTTTAAACAAAAAGGAAAGCTTATTGCACACAGATTGATCAGTATTATCGCCGAAAACGAATCTTATCTTTTTGTTGCCAAAGGAGATAAAAATTCACATCCAGATAAACCTTTTACCGTTGAAGCACTTGTAGGAACAGTTTATTCATTTCAACAAAAAAACAAAGTAAAAAGAATAGATAGCGCATATATGAAAATGCTAGGTTTCATTGCGCTGCATTTTCCTAAACAATCAATTCCCATCTACGATCTTATACTCCAAACAAAAGGAAAGCTTAATGCTCTTTGGAATATGTTAGAATCTTTAAAAAACAATGTATCGATTGTTTCGAAAAATTCAAAGAGAATACTATTTATTAATACAATAATTTCCGTACTCCAAGGTGTTTTACCCTTTATCATTATTGTCTGCATTAAAACTCTGATTGACCAACTTACCAACATATCTACTCAAAACGAAAGCCAACGTTTATACTTTATTACAACTCTATTTTTTACTGCACTCATTTTTCTGGCAAGTGGTGTTCTATCGGAAATCAAATCATATTTCTCAGAAAAATTATCTCAATCCATTACACGTCGAATCTATGAAAAGTTACATTGGAAACATGCATCACTGAATTTATCGCATTACGAAAACCCAGCTGAACAAGACAAAATTCATCGTGCTGTTCAGGAAGCTTCCTTTCGTCCTATCAAGATTATTAATGAATTACTTACCGGAATCAAATCTGTAGCTGCAGCTCTATTTTTGGTTGGTTTGTTTATAACTATTAAGTGGTATTTAATTGCAATTCTGACAATTTCCATCATACCTGGCGTATACTTTCGGTTGAAATTTTCCCGGAAATTATACAAACTTAAAGAAGTACAAAGTACAAAAGAACGTGAAATGTACTATTTCAACCGAATTATGACCGGATTTCCCTTTGCTAAAGAACTGAAATTGTTTGGATTCTTCGATTTTTTCAAACAACGTTTTTCTAGTGCTCAGGACACTTTGTTTGAACAACGAATTACGCTTCGCAAATCGGAACTCTGGTTGAATATATCCGCTCAAATCTTCTCTGTATTGCTGATATTCTTATCGTTAGGGTTTGTTTCTTATTTAAAAAAAAAAGGAGAGATTTCCATTGGAACAGTAGTTCTGTTTTTCTTTGCCTTTCAGCGAGGATATGGAGTTCTGAATGAGTTTTTCATGTCATTTACCCAAGTTCTGGAAGACAACACTTTTTTGAACGATTTTATAGCTTTTTTAAACTTGCCTACAACACATGAACAAACAAAAGAAAGCTCTCTGCCCTTTTCATTGAACAAAGAAATCAGCATCGAAAATGTGAGTTTTCATTATGAGTCAAGTAAAAGAGACGCTTTGAAATCAATAAACATTACCATTCCAGCCGGAAAAACAGTGGCTTTTGTTGGTGCAAATGGTTCTGGAAAGACGACTTTGATAAAATTGCTATGCGGTTTTTATAAACCAAATTCGGGACACATTCTTTTCGACGGCATTGATGCAACGCAAATCGGTCAACCGAAAATTTGCGAAAATATATCAGCAGTTTTTCAAGACTTTGCATTGTACAATATAAGTGCAATCAATAACATCAGGTTAGGAAATAACCAGGCAAATTTCGATGTTGAAAAAGCAAAAAAGGCGGCAAAAGTAGCAGGAATTAGTGACATACTAGAACAATTACCAAATGGATATAATACTTTACTCGGAAATTTATTTAACGGCGGAGAAGAGCTTAGTATTGGTCAATGGCAAAAAATGGCTATAGCAAGAGCCTTTTATCGAGATGCTTCATTGTTGCTTCTTGACGAACCTTCGAGCGCACTGGATGCTGAATCAGAATTGCAAGTTATCAATGGCCTAAAGGAGCTATCCCGTGATAAAACAGCTATCATTATCAGTCATCGCCTTAGCACTGTACAGTGGGCAGACATTATTTACCTATTTAATGACGGAGAGGTTGCGGAGTCAGGCAATCATCAAGAACTTATAAGTCTGGGAGGTAAATACTACTCGTTATTTCACTCAGGCGGCAAGTAATCTATTGAATGATTATTGTTTCAATGAATTTTTCAAGTGAAACATGACACCTTTTATCCCTTCTAACCATCTTAATGTATAATAGAAAATGACCAAAGTTGGTTGCTTAATTTCATAGCGTTGAATCAAAAAATCTTTCGATGGAAGCAACACACCAGAAAGATATCTTACTTTATTTGAAAATGTTGTTACTTCTTTCAAATAATAAAAGTGTGCCGAAAGTGAAACATTTTCAGAAACAGAACCAAAATCTCCCTTTAAGTATTTGAAA
>Ga0302209_10000639_pt1 | contig 16311 bp, 15 predicted proteins | sample II_Fen_E3_1_FD_194574 | JGI IMG/M metagenome (GOLD analysis project Ga0302209, IMG submission 194574) | Peat permafrost microbial communities from Stordalen Mire near Abisko, Sweden - II_Fen_E3_1 | ecosystem: Environmental > Terrestrial > Soil > Wetlands > Permafrost | place: Sweden: Abisko...
ATTTTCGCCATTAAAAAACTGACTTGCAGCATTATGATTTCTGATTTGAATAATATTAAAAACTTCAGATTCAAAATATTAAACGAATGAAAATAAATCTAAAGAATAATTATTCTTAGAATTTTTGTATATAACATTTTTATTTTATAAATGTTTATAAAAACATACAAAACAGGTACTGTTTTGTATGTTTTTTGTCATTTTTTGTATTATCACTAAAAATAAATATCCGAGGAATGATATAATCAGTTTTACAGAAAACTTTTCTGTAAAACTGATTATAAGTAAGTAAATGGAACAATATAATGTCTTGTTTAATTTCATCAACTAATATGACCTCTCCCCCTGCCCTCTCCCAAGGATAAGGTGATAGAGCCGAGGGTTAATGAAGTTTTATTTAATTGAATAGGACATTATATATTTCCTACTACTTAAGTCTAATTTTTTAAAAAAATCTTTTTCCATTTTTATCAGCTAAAAGGGTTTTACAAAAAACAAGAGAATATCAATCCAACGGGATAAAAAGACAAACAAAATAAATATCTTTTTTAAATAGTTGATTACTTCATCATCATGAGACGAAGTTAAGATCAGTATTAAACGAATCAAATCAGTATCAATGCTCTACATTCATGTCGTTCTTACACAATAAAAGAGGCTACCCGAAGGCAGCCTCTTTTATTGTTTGAAAGATCTAATTTATTATTGTGGAATAACTACTGAGCTCTTTTCAAGCGATACTGCTGTCTGAGCCAATAATCTTCCGTTGACAGAAGCACCGGTTTGTAAATTGATAGCTGTTTGACTTAAAATATTTCCTTCAAAATGACTGGTAGTTCCAAGAGTTACTGCTCCTGATGTTTGCCAGAAAATATTTTTTGCCTGTGCACCACCTTTCAATGTGATTCGAACTGCAGAACTCATTTTCAGGGTTCCGGCAATCTGAAAGATAAAAACATCATTTACACCACCTGAGATAATTATATTTGTAGGGATCACAACTGCAGTTGTAAATTTATACAAACCTGCTGTAAGAGTTTTACCTCCAATGTTACCACCACCTAAATTTAAGAAACCCGGATTTGTACGACCGGCTGCATCTGTATAAGCTGCTTGCATATTACTAACCGCTGTAGTCAACATACTTGGATTAGTTACCCTGCATGGTAGTGGACCGGCAGCATCAACTGTAAAGATACCTCCGTTTACTTCCGGGCATGTTAAATGAATGGCTGCTCCTGTGATTGGACTTGTACCTATACTTCCTGTTACTGACGATTTATAAACATCGGTTATTCCTGATTTCGAAAGAATGGCAAAATTTCCTGCAACACCAAGATTCACTACTTTTAATGATGTCTGACTTTTTGCAGCAGCAACTAGAGTAGAGGCCGTACCTGAATTTTCATTCGTTGATGTTTTGGAAGCCAGACTGGTATCAAGTTGATTTGAACAACTACTCATTAAACCGACCAAAAATAATCCGAGAACCGGCAATACAATTTTAAGTTTCATAAATTCTATTGTTAAGTTTGTGACTTAATTATCACGCCACAAAGATATGGTTCGAGCGCAGGCAATTAGTTACACAAAAAAATTAATTAGTTGCATTATTCACACACTTCGTTCAGTATGATGGCTTTCATCCTACATTCTCTCCATATACCAGTTCAATTCACGTTCGATTTTTTTAAAATTAAGAATAGAATCGATTTTCTTTTCCAACCTCAGGAAGGCCGTTTCACTCTTTACTACGTAATCGAATGCTTTGTGATGCATGCAATTGATAGCAACTTCTATTTTATCCTGGGATGAAAGCATTACAACAGGTATCTCCGGATTGAAAGATTTAATTTTATCCAGTGTTTGAATACCATTCATTGCATTTTTCTCAATCCCATCCAGTTGATAATCTAAGATGATGATATCCGGCTGATGTGACAAATTCTGTACACAAAGTTCTCCGGTAGGATATGTTTCAATTTTATAATCAGAATGTTCAGAAAAATCTATTTCCATGGACTTTAAAAACAAGGCATCATCATCAACCAAAAACAATTGAATTTTATTAGGAGTCTTCATTTTTTCTGTTATTTATATGTTTGAATATTTATTTTAATTCAGTAATGTGTATTTATAAATTTTGAAGAATGCTTTTCACGTTATTAAACATCTTTTCAATTCAATTATTTTAGATATTCAGAGTATTAACGCCTAAATCCAGTGTTAGGATCCAGGCGTCATCCCTAAATTATATCAGTTTACATAGTCTGTTATTTCTGTAACTTAATAAACGTCATTGTTTCCGATATCTTCAATCGGATTTCGTCTTTTAATTTTCAATTTTTTAAAATGAGAAGGCGAAAGTCCGGTTACTTTTTTAAATTGATTGGATAGATGAGATACACTGCTGTAATTCATCAAATGTGAAATTTCAGTAATATTCAGTTCATTATAAATAATCAACTCTTTTATCCGTTCAATTTTATGGTTAATAATGAAATGTTCAATGGTGACACCTTGTACTTCAGAAAATAAATTTGCCAGATAAGTATAATCATGTTGTAATTTATCACTCAGATATATTGAGAAGTTTATTTTCACCAGTTCATCCGAATGATGAACCATCTCAATGATTACATTTTTTATTTTACCTATCAAAACAGATTTTTTATCATCCATCAATTCAAGCCCTGAATTGAGTAACCCAACTTTAAATTTTTCCTTTTGTTCCGTTGTTATATCTTCCATAATTTCTACTTCGCCTAAATCAACGACGATATAGTGCAGTTTTAATTTTTTCAGTTCATCTTTAACTGCCATTTTACAACGGGTACTAACCATGTATTTAATATAGAGTTTCAAAATCTTTTTATTTATTTATTGAAGTATACAAAGATAGTTGGAGTTAAATTGGATTTGTTACATAAGAAAATGAAAGAGTTACGTAATTCACACATTCTCAGTAAGTTTAGTATTAACATACAGATGCAAAGTAATGTCAAGTTGTAAAAATGTGAATTTTATTGATCATTTTTTTATTATCTCAAAATGATTTATCACCAGATTTCATGGTTTTAAATGCTCAAAGTATCACATCAATAGATTGTTCATGATTTCAGCTGTTACTTTTCACTTAAAAAGGATTATAAACCATTATTGAACGATTTAAAGTTTCTTCTAAATGTGCAATTTCAAAAGAACTCAAATTGAACAAAATAGTTGGAAAGGTTCTGGATTTAGATTTCAAATAAAAGGAAAGAATAAAAAGTATAGACCCTGTGTTTTTATTCAAGGGAGTATTAGTACGCAGTATTTGAATAATTCCAATCCATAGATTAAATCTGATAATGTACTCTCTCAATGCCTCCATAGGGAGTTTGGGGGTTATTATTGAAAATACATTATTAAATTTAATGACTATCGGCTTTTGCACCCATAGTTCGTTTTTTTGTCTTTTTGTAATGTTCTGAACAAAGAATCATTATTGGAATTAACTTTTTATCGAGAATTACTCCGTAGGAGTATATACTGTACAACTGGGACATTCCGATTCATCGGAACCCCCAGTTGAGCCTGCGAAACTGGGGGTAATAAATGAAATAAAGTACAAAACTATGAAGGAGTTCACCAACATTATCAAGGCTTTAAGTGTTCTATTCAGTCAACTCCTCTGGAGTTGGGTTGTTTCTATATTCTATTTCCCCCAGTTCCGCAGGCTACACTGGGGGTTATTTAAAGATTACACCTACAGTGTAATTTGTCTCTTTAAATTTGTTTTAACTTCCAATATAGAGATGAATTTACAAGTAATTAAAAGTTGGGAGCTAAAGCCGATAGTCATTTAAAATTTTTTATAGTACTTAAGTATTCGATATTAAACAATGATATATTTGTTAAAATAGAATATTTGTATTCTTCCATTTATTAAATTCCCGACCCCAAAACCCCCAAAGGGGGATTTAAGACGCAGTATTTAAAAAAATACAAGTAGTAAATTAAACCTGATAATGCAATCTCAATGACTCAATTGGGAGTTTGTGAATTACTAATCAAAATAGTTCATTAAATTTTTATAGTGCTTATATATGAGTTAACCGGAAATAAATAAAATTGATTCGGCTGGTTTAATTCTATTTGAGATTCAACACTCAATGGAATAAATGAGAATGTAGTTGGGTCAAAAGTGGAACAAGAATTAGAGTTGCACCTGTCAGAAGTTAATACGAATAGTCGAAGGACAAATAAGATAAGAAATGGAAACTTTCCAACAGTTTATGAATATACCTGTATTTACCTGAAGACTAACAGCCTAATATTGAATATAAACGATTTTCTGCTTTTAGGTCAGAGAATTTCTTTCGATAGCTAATAAGCAATTTGATTTTTAAATCGTTCAGATTTTTATTATGTTGAATTTCCCAGACCATAAATTCTCCGAATATCATAAATGTGATTCCGATCATTGGTGCACAGTTGAAAAGATAGGATTTATTTACAGTCAAAACGAATTTATTTGTAATCTTTTCTTCGTTCAGAGAAAAGTATAAATAGATTGTAAAAAAGGTTATTCCTAAACCAACTAACATAAAGTTTATCCCGTCCCGTATCATTTGACTTATTAATTAAAAGAAGTTTCTGGTGGTGTTTTTTTAAGCGACAATAGTAAATATTGAGTCCCTTATTTTTTGTCAAAGGTGATAGTTTTTGCAAAATTAAGTGTTACATTATTTACAAAATAAGTTACAATATTCACACATCAGGTCGCAATTTGTGCATCTTTTGTAAAAAAACACCATGTATTCAATTTTATGAAATTAGATTTCAAAATTAAATTTAGACATTTCCAAAAAAAGGTATTACTAAAGAATACTGTTGGATATCATTCTTGTTCATTATTAAAAAATATTGATTTAAAACAAAAAAAAACGCAACCCTATTTTATAAGATTACGTTTATTAATTTTATGTTTTAATTTATTATTCTTTTACAATGGTATTTCCTGCCATGGTAACGCCACCCATGCGGGTCAATACGCGTCCATCAACAGTGGCACCTGTATTTAAAGTAACGGATTGCATGGCCATAATTGTACCTTTCATAACAGAGGTAGTACCAAAAGTAGCTGAACTACCAACCTTCCAGAAGATATTTGACGCAGAAGCATTTCCTTTTAGAAACACCTTTCTCCCTGAAGTTGTTGTCAGTGAGGAGGCGATTTGAATTATGAATATGGCATTCGCATTCCCTTTGGCATCAAATGTAAGATCACCTGAAGATATGGCCAGTGACGAAGTTGATTTATATAAACCGGGAGTCAATGTAAGACCACCTATATTGCCCGATAGAGTTACGATATCGGTGCTTATTCGTCCGGCAGCATCATTGTAAGCTGCAGTTAAGTCGATTTTGCCCTGAGTAGCTAAATTTGTATTTATTTGAAGGGATCCGGTTATTTTACCAGGAAGGAAACCAACGACTGAAGTTCCCGGGCTTAAACCCACATCTCCTGTTATTGATGTTGCTCCTGTATTTGTAATGGCAGATCCGGCAATGATTGCAAAATTTGACACTCCGGCAAGTTCAACATTACCTTGTATAATGTTTTGGATTGGTATTGGTTTCGGATTATCTGTGTTAGTTGTTACATCGGTTTTACATCCTGAAAAGAATACAACTGTTGCTATAGCAAAGGCTGTAAAATACATTTTTATTTTCATAATTTTTTTAATAATTAAATGTGATTTTCAACTTTGCAAAGTTCTAACTTTTTATTGTTTGAGGAGTTACATAATAAAATAAAAAAATTACACATTTCACAGGTTGATATACAGTAATTAAATCCAGAAAAATTGGAACTGCAATACACTATTCCAATAACAGAATATAGACTTTAACGTGCGGTAAAACCTTTCATGTTTATTGTAAAAATACAAGTAGTTTATTAAAATTCCGTTTGATCATTTGAATAAAATTGAGTCTAATCAGTTCATACTTCATTCTTTTAAAGTTTAAAATTCATGATTTGCACTTTGAATTCTCTGAAATTCGACATGTTTTTATTGACTAAATAAATAAATTCCAATCGGATCTCAGAATAATTTACTCTTATCTTATTCGATAATTTCACTAAAACTTCTTTTAAATTCTTATTGTTTTGTGATTCCCATAATATGAATTCACCGAAAGCCATAATACAGATTCCAATCATGGGAGCCCAATTGAAATGAAAGGATTTACCAAAATGAATAATAAATTCAGACATCAAAAAATCATCCTGTTTTGTAAAATAAAAAACTACTGTAAGAATTGTTATTCCCAAACCTATCAGCATAGTAGTAATTCCATCTTTTTTCATTTGATTTGTTTTTATAAATTGTTATTATTAAGAAATGTTTGCTCTGTGATAATTGTAATTCCAGCGTTTAATTATCACATCACAAAGGTGATACCTTTCATTTGCCAATCAGTTACAATATTCTTGAAAAGAGTATCATTATTCCCACATCTATTAATATTTCAACAACTTAAGGTCTAAAACAGAAAAAAAAACATAACCCAAATAATTATGGATTACGCTCTTTTTGCAAACAGATATTACTCTTTTACAATTGTATTCCCGGCCAGCACTATTCCCGCTGTCCTGGCAAGAGCTCTACCATTAAGAGTGGCTCCCGTTTCAAAGGTAATTGATTGCATAGCCATGACAGTTCCATTAGTTATATAAATTGTGATTGAGAATCCCGGATGTGTGAATCATGTAAGAATTTTAAAAAGTTATGTAATAGTTTTGATGATTTTACCTATTAAATTTGTACTATTAAAATTAATGGGATTCTGGCTATTAAAGTAGAAAAAACCATAAGAAATTAAAAGTTAGTAACTATTTCAATGTATTAAAAATATATTTATTCAAAACAGAACATCTATGAAAATAAAAATACCTGTAGCAAAAGCGAAAGAGATTGCAAGGCTTCATGCACTGAGGCTCAGTGAAAGTACAATAGCAAAAAAGCAGGCTACGAATAACTTTTTGACTGACATTGCTGACGTAATATTATTTATAACCCATTTAGTAAAAGAAACCTTTTCGCGCAGGTTTGAGTTACGTGAATTTCTACATCAATGTTTCTTAATCGGATATAAAACATTACCACTTATTTCAGTAACCGGTACCATCATGGGTTTTGTGCTTACCATTCAATCACGTCCGGTACTGGTACGTTTTGGGGCAGAGACTATTCTACCCGGAATGGTGGCAGTATCGTTAATCCGCGAAATGGGTCCTGTTATAACTGCTCTGATTTGCGCAGGTAAAGTGGCTTCGGGTATGGGAGCAGAACTTGGCTCCATGAAAGTAACCGAACAAATTGAAGCAATGGAAGTTTCTTCGACACATCCCATGCGATTTTTAGTGGTGACCCGTGTATTGGCCGCAACTCTAATGATCCCTTTATTAATATTATATGCCGACGGGCTTGGCATTTTAGGAAGCTGGATTGGTGCAAATATAAAAGGAGACGTATCCTTTATATTATTCTTCTCTCAAGCATTCAGTCATATAGGATTCATTGATTTATTACCGGCTGTAGTCAAATCATTTTTCTTTGGTGCCGTAATCGGCTTAGTAGGATGTTATAAGGGATACAATGCCGGTCGAGGTACCGAAAGTGTTGGTAAAGCAGCTAATTCTGCGGTAGTACTGGCTTCACTTATAGTTTTAATTGTTGATATGATCGCAGTACAAATAACTGATATGCTGGCAAAATGAAAACAGAAAATACAGAAAATACAGAACCAATCCTCGTAGATTCAATTAAAAAGACACCCCGAGTGCCTGTTATCGAAATAAATAACCTCTATAAATCATTTGGGACACTGGATGTACTTAAAAATCTTTCATTGAAGCTATATGAAGGAGAGAATCTGGTGGTCCTCGGCAAATCGGGTAGTGGTAAATCGGTCTTGATTAAATGCATAGTTGGCCTGTTACCTTCGGACAGCGGATCAATACAAGTTTTTAATCAAAATGTATTGGACTTAGACCGAAGTGGGATAGACAAAATTCGTCAGAAAATAGGATTTCTTTTTCAAAGTGGTGCTTTGTATGATTCAATGACAGTAAGAGAAAATCTTGAATTTCCATTGAAGCGAATGAAAGAGCAGTTGAATCAGAAAGATATAGATAAGAAGATTATTGAAGCCCTTGAAAATGTCGGTTTACCTGATGTTATCAATAAAATGCCTTCGCAGCTTTCAGGGGGAATGCGTAAGAGAATAAGCCTGGCACGTACCATTGTTGTTGATCCTAAGATCATTCTCTATGATGAACCAACAACAGGACTTGATCCGGTAACATCGGACGAAATCAGCTTACTGATTAATCAAGTTCAAAAAAAGTATAAAGCTTCTTCCATCATTATTACCCATGATATCGAATGTGCCCGTATGACGGCTGACCGCTTAATTATGATACAGGATGGCGAAGTATATAAGGAAGGTACATTAAATAGTTTTGAAAAGTCGACGGATCCACTTATTAAAGCTTTTTTCAAATAATAAAAAAAATGGGAGTTTACGAACTTAGACACATTTAATTTTAAAGAATTCGACTAAAATCATTACTCAACGAATCACTAAACAATCATCAAATTAACGTATTCCAGATTATTAAATTCACTTATCAATAAAAAAAATGGACACACATACTCAAAAATTCAAATTCAGGCTGGGACTTTTTGTTGCAGGAGGATTAACTCTATTCGTTCTTGCCATATTCATTATCGGGAAACAAAAGAATCTCTTTGATCCGGTATTTCCACTTACTTCGACTTTTCACAATATCAGCGGATTACAAATTGGAAATAAAATCCGGTTTTCAGGAATCAATGTTGGAACTGTGGATAATATTGCTATCATCAACGATTCTACTGTCAAAGTGTATATGTTGATCAAAAAGGATGTCTGGAAGTTTATAAAATCCGATTGTTCCGTATCCATTGGTTCGGAAGGAATCATTGGGGATAAAATACTGATTATTTCACAAGGATTATCCGAGAAAGCTCCCATGGCAAAAGAAAATCAGCGACTTAATTCTACCGAACCGGTAGAAACGGATGCCATCATGAAAAGCCTGAAGGTAACTGCCGGAAATGCTGAAATAATTACCGGTCAACTGGCTCAGATAATGGTTAAAATAAATAAAGGCGATGGAACTCTTGGAAGGTTAATTCAGGATAAAACAATTGCTGAGAATTTGAGTAAAACGATGTCGAACCTAAAAAAGAGTTCGAAAGGATTGGACGAAAATATGAACGCTGTAAAACACAATTTTCTATTAAAAGGATATTTTAACAGGAAAGCTAAAAAGGAAGCAGCGAAGAAAGCAGAAAGTCAATCTAAAAAACAATAAAAACAGACCAGCAATTATTCTTATAAACAGAGGGGTACTATTACAGATATACTTTTTATTCTCTGTACAACCTTTTAGAGTTATTATTCAGCCTATTACTTTCAGATATTTGATTCTTGATTTTCACAGCAATATTTTTATTGACATAAATTACTGTTAGTTTCGGTAATTCTATTTAAGTAGAGAGAATGACAAATAGCTTGTTTTTCTCTTTGTTTAATATTTACGGCTTTAATATTCAAAGAATATTGACCCTAATCGAGTGAAATGACAATTATGAAGTCCTGATAGGACCGGAATTACTTATACATCATCATAAATTTAATATTTTCAGAATACAGGTTTTATTCAGCCTGACACATATCAGAATCAATTTCATAAAAACAGTACAACATGGATATTCATACACAGAATTTTAAATATCGTTTAGGACTATTTGTAGCCGGAGGAATTACATTGTTTATTCTTGCAATATTCGTTATTGGAAGACAAAAAAACCTCTTTGATCCGGTATTTAAATTAACATCTACTTTTCATAATATCAGCGGTTTACAAGTTGGAAATAAAGTTAGTTTTTCAGGAATAAATGTAGGGACAGTCGAAAACATCTTTATTATTAACGATTCGAGTGTCAGAGTGGATATGTTGATTAAAAAGGATGTCTGGCAGTTTATTAAGTCAGATTGTAAAGTGATGTTAGGATCTGAAGGGATTATAGGTGATAAGAATATCATTATTATGCAAGGCAGTACGGATGCACCCCTTGCAAAGGAGGGTCAATCGTTGGTATCGAAAGAGCCGATTGAAACAAATGCTATCATGGCGAAATTGGATGATACAGCTGATAATGCAAGAATCATTTCACGCCAACTTTCAGAAATCACGCTGAATATAAACCGGGGGAATGGAACAATAAGCCGTTTAATACAGGATTCGATCATGGCCGAAAATTTAAGTCAGACCATTGCAAATCTAAACCGATTTTCCAGAGGTCTAAAAGGATCGGATGTCACAATGGCGAGTTTGAAAGTAACGGCAGAAAATGCAGAGAACATTTCACACCAGCTGTCAACAATCATGAATAGAATCAGCAGTGGCGATGGCACCCTTGGCCGCTTAATTAATGATTCGACCATGGCGGAGAATCTTAGTCAGACCCTTATCAATTTGAAAAAGAGTTCTAAAGGGTTGGTCGGGACAGAGGCCATTATGAAAAGTCTGGATATAACTACCCGTAATGCAGTAATCATATCACGTCAACTGGCTGAAATCACTTTAAATATAAATAAGGGACATGGAACAATAAGCCGGCTAATTAAAGATTCAACAATGGCGGAGAATTTAAATTTAACGCTTATAAATCTTAAAAAGAGTACTAAAGGACTGGATGAAAACATGACAGCAGTAAAACACAATTTCCTTTTCAGGAGATACTTTGAGAAAAAAGCCAGAAAAGAGGCCAGTAAAAAGAAAGCTGAACTTAAATCAGAAGGACAAAAGAAATAAACACTTTTTCTTTTATCCGGAGATATTTAAAATTGAGAATTACAAACGATATTCATGGAATCTATCATTCGTAATAGATTCAAACTATTCAGAGAACAAACGGAGTATCGTATTTCAAATAGTATAGTTTAGTTAATGGGGAACCCTTAACAAGAATAAATTTTATTTCGAAAAGTTTGAGATATCAACGATTGACAACAGGCAATTCTTGTCATCACCGGTAACGACACCTTCGATATATGCTTTGCACAATGTTTTATTGTTATATCCAAGCTTCACTTCACAGGATTCTTTATAATTACTCAAAAACACATTTTTGAAAAAATCATTGAACGTATTCTTTGATTCATCTGAAACAAACAATTTAAAGTTCGTATTTATAAGACTAAAACGTCTTTCGCCTAACATTTCGGCACCTGTAAAGTTTAGTTCACTGATATTTCCATTTTGATCGAGCGTAAAATAGCCCATTGGAGCCAGATCGTACAACATGGTGTATTTTTTAAGGGCTAACTCAGTCGATTCATTTGATTCACGCAATTCTTCATTCTGCATTTCCAGTTCAATCTGGTGAACCTGCAATTCGTGCAATAGTTTTTTAGTATCAGATTCAGATTCTATTGATCCGTTAGTTTTCTGATTCAATTGAAGCTTGGCTTCAGCTTTCATCCGTAGCAATTGAGCTTCTGTGAATGAATTGTTTTCTATATTCATGATTTTAATGGTTTTTAGCGATAATAATCATTTCGATTGGAATTTTTAGGTTGTTTAGATGTACATTTGTTATCCATTCAACAGTTTCTTTTTCCCCTCCTGAAACTAATACCTGCATGCTGTAATTGGCCGCCTGTCCTTCCTTCATTAATTTGTTTAAATCATTTTCGGCCTTTTTCTTATCTGTATCCGGAACAAATAAGTGAATAAAATTCTGATTTAATGTTTCTTTCTGATTTTTCCCAAAGAATTTTTCGGCTGAAGGATTAAATTCAAGTATCTTCCAGTCATTTGATATTTTAATAATGACATCCGAAGAAGTATTTAGAATCATGCGTTGCATCTGATCTTTCGCATTTAATTCAGCTTCCAGTTGCTTCAAATCCGTAATATTGAAGAATGTCATAACAAGACCATCAATCCGGTCATCGAAAGTGCGATACGGCATAATCCGGGTTGAGAACCAACGACCATCCTTCGTTTCAATTTGTTTTTTCACAAAGACTAATGTTCTCAATACTTCCCGTGCATCTTCCGGTAAATCCGGGTAAATCAAATCGGATACCTGATCGGTAAACGGTCGTCCGATATCGCTCTTAATAAGTTTAAATATTTTGGTTGCCTCATCAGTATATCGCCGGATATTCAAATCTTTATCCAGGAATAAAGTGGCAATATCCGTGCTGTTAAGCAGGTTTTTCATATCGTTGTTCACCCTGGTGAAATCATCAACTTTCGACTGTAATTCGGCATTTACGGTCTGAAGTTCCTCATTCAGGCTTTGCATCTCTTCTTTTGATGTAGTGAGTTCTTCGTTAGTCGACTGAAGTTCTTCATTAGTCGATTGGAGTTCTTCGTTGGTTGATTTCAACTCTTCCTGCGAAGTCTGCATTTCTTCCAATGTATTTTGTGTATCTTCACGGGCAGCTTGCAGTTCTATTTCCAGCTCGGTTTGACGGATAATATTTAATTTCTTTTCATCCTTTTTTCCTAATCCTTTTATTAAGACATTCGCAGGTGTATCGGTAAATATAATCATTACCATTCCTTTTAATGGTTCGGGTTTATCCAGCCATTGAATCGTGATATCCAGCAGTTGTTTACTGCCGTTAGATTCAACTTTTAAATTTTTTAAAACGACTTGTTCTTTTTTCAACAACACCAGACGAAAAGCTGCCGGGAACTCATTGCGTAAACCTTCGCGTAGCATGGCAAAGATATTCATATTCGCTTTCCCCACTGCCGGCTCGAGATACTTTCCTGTACGTCCGCTGATGTAGATGATATCCCCTTTATCGTTTACCAGAACTCCCGGAGGTGAGAAATGTTGTAACAGAATCTCATTGGCCAGAGTCTGGATATTCTGCGGTGGTTGAACAGGCTGTTGATTTTCATTGATATTTTGTTTGTTACGTGCAAAGGATGAAGGAAAATCGATCAACCCGGGGGTTACAGAAGTCTGTGAACGTTTAAAAATCTTCTGTTTAGCATCAATGCTGGTAAAAAAAAGACTCTGAGTACCCAGCGATTCAGCACTCCCGAGTACCATAACCCCATCAGCATTCAAACTATAGTAAAATAATCCAAGTAATTTTCTTTGCAATTCAGTATCCATATAAATTAGCAAATTGCGGCATGTAAGTATATCCACCTTCGTAAAAGGGGGATGTAAAATAATATTGTGTTTTGCAAAGACAACCATTTCCCTGATTTCGGCATTGACACGGTATCCATCTTCTGTTTTAACGAAAAAACGGGTTAAACGTTTGGGTGATACATCGGCAGCTATATTTAACGGAAATTGACCTTTTCGGGCTGTCTCAATGGCTTCATTATCGAGATCTGTAGCAAATATCTGTAATGAATACCCTCCGTGCGGATTAATCTTTTCAAGTACTTCTTTAAACACAATAGCCAGTGAATAAGCTTCTTCCCCTGTTGAACAACCGGCTACCCATGCTCTTAAAACTGTTCCTTCCGGCATTTTTGAAATCAGGACCGGGAGAACAAATTCTTCCAGATGATACCAGACATCTTTATCCCGGAAGAAATTGGTGACCCCTATCAATAATTCTTTAAACAAAATATCTATTTCCTTTAAATTTTCCTGAAGAAAAGTGACATAGGTTGATATCTTTTCAATTTTGTGAACGCTCATGCGCCTCTCAATACGGCGATAAACAGTATTTTTTTTATACAATGAAAAATCATTGCCGGTATGGTTCCTTAAAAGGATAATTATTTTCTCGAGTGCGCTCTGATCTTTAACATCCGATTCAATGCTTAATTTTACAAGCGGTAAATTTTTCATAAATGCCAGCAATTTTCCGGGCAACTCATTGGCTGGAGCTACAATATCTACCGGTACCATATCAATAACATTGCGGGGCATACTGTCAAATTTCGCATTGGTAGGTTCCTGAGCCATCACAATACCATTTTTTTCTTTAATGAACCGACACCCTAAACTGCCGTCAGAGCCCATTCCCGAAAGAATAACCCCAACACCAAGTTCCTTTTGATCATCTGCCAATGATCGCAAAAAGAAGTCAATGGGAAGACGTAGTCCCCTCAATTCAACAGGATCAAACAGATGAAGAGTCCCTTTTAAAATTGACATGCTCTTATTGGGTGGAATCACGTAGACACGATCAGGCAGAACGGGCATTCTGTCTTTCACCTGCAGGACTTCCATTCTAGTAACCCGCTGCAGTAATTCGGGTAACATTCCTTTTTGAGTAGGATCCAAATGTTGAATAACAACATAGCCAATTCCACTGTTTACAGGAACATTCTTCAAAAATTGCTCAAGGGCATCCAAACCACCTGCTGATGCTCCAATGCATGCAATTGGGAATAGTTTGAATTCAGAATCGACAGACTTTACTTTCGAAGGAGTTGGTAAATTGGATTGTTGATTTTTTTCTTGCATACAATTTGATTGTTGAATTCAATATTCAGATTTTGCAAACAACTAAATTTTGAGATGTACAAAAATACGAATAAAATGAACATTTATTAGTATAAAACAATCTTATTATTAGTAAATACGCTCTAAATAAGTTACAATTTAAGCATTCTCATTATAACTACATGGACATACTCCTTTAGACAATTGATTTAAGATCATGGTCATTCACCATTGAAACCGGTTGTCCTGTAGTTTCAAGAACATTCCACCATAACTCATCGTTCATATCAATTCTGTTTTTCTCGGAAACAGCGATGGGAATCGGCAAAAGAGTGAATAAATGGTTCCAGTGTCCCACAACAAAATCGGTTTTACCTGCCATCGCTGCATGAACAGCATTTTGAGCCAGTAATCCACAAAACTTACTGTCGTTAGCATTAGCCGGTGCACTTCGGATAATATAACTCGGATCAATATATTTAAGTGTAATTGGAATATCCCTTGATTTAAAATCGGCTGTAATCTTTTCTTTCAGATACAATCCGATATCTTTATTTTTTATATTTCCCGATGCGTCTTTTTCGAACGTTTCAGCGTCAAAGAAATGACGTCCGGCTCCTTCGGCAACAACAATAAGGGCATGATGCCTTTTTTCGATTCTTTTTCGCAAAGCATGTAAGAAACCTTTAGGTCCTTCCAAGTCAAAATCCATCTCCGGAATAAGTACAAAATTTGACTCCTGAATAGAAAGGGAAGCATAGGCTGCAATAAATCCCGAATCACGCCCCATTAACTTTAATACGGCAATTCCATTGTAAGCTCCTTTGGCTTCATTATGCGCAAACCGGATGATATCATTCGCAATACTGAATGCCGTTTCAAAACCAAATGATTTATCAATTAAATTAATGTCATTATCAATGGTTTTGGGTATTCCGGCTACAGATATAGTGAGATTTCGCCTTGTTATTTCCTCATAAATGGCATGGGCTCCCCGTAAAGTACCATCACCTCCAATGCAAAACAATATATTTACTTCCTCTTCAGCTAGCTTATCAACAATCTCCGTGATATTCTGCTCTCCACGTGAAGAACCTAATATTGTACCTCCAAACAATTGAATAGTATCCACACTTTCCGGGGTCAGTTCAATTACCGGATGATTGCACTTGTCAATAAAACCTTCGAATCCATACTGAATACCGATCACTTTGCTGACATTATATCGATAATAAAGTTGATTCACGACACTTCGTATCACATTATTAATCCCCGGACATAAGCCTCCACAGGTTACAATGGCAACTTTAGTATGAACGGCATCGAAATAAAGGTGTTTATGGGGACCAGCTTTTTCAAATGAAAGAGGAATCTCTCCTGTCTTCAAACAATGCTTAATTACGTCGAATGATGATTCATACAATACCCTGTCGTTTTCAATAAACCTGAATGAAAGCCCATCCGGATGAAAAGTAGGCTTTAAAGGCGACATGAATGTTCTTTTACCAAGTTCTTTTACTTCAAAATCTTCATGTTTCATGTCAGGTGTTTAATATGTTTAGAAAATAGACTTTTTTTAATAAGTCTAAAACAAGAAAAATTGTACATATAAATATCTTTTTTAAAAAATTACAAATTGATGGATCTAATGGCAAATCTGATTACAATTCAACTTGAAATTTATGAGTCGGTATAATGAATAACGGAATAGTACTGCGATGTAAAACATTTTCCGTCACACTTCCCATGATAATTCCTTCCAGCCATC
>Ga0302209_10000642_pt1 | contig 16253 bp, 29 predicted proteins | sample II_Fen_E3_1_FD_194574 | JGI IMG/M metagenome (GOLD analysis project Ga0302209, IMG submission 194574) | Peat permafrost microbial communities from Stordalen Mire near Abisko, Sweden - II_Fen_E3_1 | ecosystem: Environmental > Terrestrial > Soil > Wetlands > Permafrost | place: Sweden: Abisko...
TATTTTAATCCAGTTGTAGATGATTGGACAGAAGATTGTCAAAAAGAAGAAATAAAACAGCGTGAGCTTTGTGACTATTGTTTATACACTATAACTCCATTTATGCTTGGAGTATATTCTATTGCTGAAGTTATTGATGATAGTAATAAAAGGCCAGATAAAACGTTATTTTGCATATTAGAAAATGAATCATCATTACCTAATGGATTAGCTAATCCTACAAATCCTACAACATCATTTACTATAGGTGCACTTAAATCATTAGATTCAGTTGGTAAAATGGTTCTTAGAAATGGAGGTAAATATTTTAAAAATTTAGAAGAGGTTGCGGCCTTTTTAAATTCTCAAAATATGGACAAGCTATGAAATTAAAAAAAGCTATAAAAATTATTAGTGAGATTAGAGATTTAAAAGATAATTGGAATGGATATGGAGCCAAACCTATATCTAAAGGTGTAATTAATAGAGCATTACAGTTAGTAGTATTAATGAAACCTCTTCCAGATATGATATGTCCTACCGCTAACAATTCTATTCAATTTGAATGGGAAAATAAATTATTATATCTTGAAATAGAAATATTTAGTGATAAGATAGAATTGTTTAATACATGTACAAAAAATGAATCACTGTGTATAGGAGGAGATTTATAATGCATATTTTTTTCGATACTGAATTTACAGGACTTCATCAAAATACTACACTAATAAGCATAGGATTGATATCAGAAGATGGTAAAAGTTTCTATGCTGAATTTAGTGATTATGATAGAAGTCAATGTGATGAATGGATAAATGAAAATATTTTAGCAAATTTATCTAAGAATGTTAATGAACTCTCATCTATAGCTGATATAAATGTAGATGGGGATAAAGAAGAGATTAAGAATGAATTATTAAAATGGATGTCTCAATTTGATATAATTGAATGGGTTGCAGATGTTTGTCATTATGATTTTATGTTATTAATAAATTTATTATATGGAGAAGCACTTAATATGCCAAGCGATAGATTCTGTGCAGCATGTCATGATATAAATCAAGATATTGCTTCATATTATAAAATATCAGAAATTGAGGCTTTTAATATGTCAAGAGAAGCTATTGTAATAGATTTTAATGATAATATTGGAGGTACTAAACATAATGCATTATATGATGCATTTGTAGCCAAATCTATATATGATGGTATAGTTGCTAGAATAGGATAATATAATTATATATTATAACTATGAATAAAAAAAGATTGGAGATTGATTAAAAAAATGAAGAAAAATATTATTATTCCTATCGCTATAGCTATCATCATTCTATGTTCTATGCCATTAGTAATTATGAATTTTATGTCAAATGATCAAACACCAATTAGTTATGTAAACTATACTATGAGTGACTATGATACTTTAGAATCAGTATCAAGTAGATACAAACCTGATAATATGAGTTTACAAGAATATCTAGGTAAAGTGGAAATAAAGAGTAATCTAGCTCAAAGACCACAACAAGGAACACTTATATCATTACCAGTTTATAAATGAAAAAAAGAGTAGAGAGAAATCTCTACTTTATTTTTTTTAATATTTCTTTAAATTATATATTATAATATTGAATAAATAATAAAGGAGATGATAAAATGATAAATAATAAATTACCCAATCCTAATTATAAAGAACGTATTAGGAGAATTGCAGGAGCTAATGTAAAAACCTCAGAGAATATGGACAAATGGCCTGATGATGTAGTTTATACCATATATTCTAATGAGGTTTTAGAAACGTTACCAGTTATTATTTTGGAACAAATGAGAAATCATATACAAAGTGTTATAGATAAAGCTATAATTATGAAGGTGGAAGATACAAATATAGAGAAGAAGGATAGATTAAAATGAATAAATTGACAATAGATAATATCTTAAAAAATAGTATATGTATCTTTGTAGATGCATCTATATTAAATACTGAAAAAAGTTTTATAGGATGCCCAGGGTGCTTAATAGTTAATGGTGAGCAAATATCTTATAGTGATTATATAAGATTAGATTCAACAAATAGTAGATCAGAATTAGCTGCTGTGCAATTAGGAGTGACTCAAGCATTAAATTATATTAATTCAGGAGTGCCAATTAATTTATTTTCAGATTCTAAAGTATGCATATATTCAATTAGAGAATGGATTTTTAATTGGTGTAATAATATTGTAGATGGTGTTCTATATGGATCATCATATAAACCAATAAGTAATCAGGATATGATAATAAATATAATAAATACTATACGATTTAATAATCTACATATAAATTTATATCATCAAAAAGGGCATGTAGATATTTTCAATAAACATTCATTAGAACATGCTAGAGAGGTCTTTATAGAATCTAATAAGGTTGATATAGAATATGATCTATTAAAATATATATCAGATTATAATAATAATGTAGATATACAAACAAAAATGAAATTAGAACATTGTAATGGACAAAATAGAAAGTTAGTTAATCCAATAAGATTTTCGCTAGATGGATTCGATAAATACAAATATAGAGAATTGGTAAGGAGGGATTTATAATGGAAAATTTAAATGTAAGAATATCAAGAGGTACAACAATCAAACAATCATCAGATTGGAATAGCGAAGATTTAAAATGTTCAGATCCAACAATCAAATTATTAGCTGTTAAATCAGCTGTAAAGGTAGACTTGACTAAATTATTACAGCCAGTACTAACTAATACTGGGTTTGATACCTATAGTATTTGTGATAGGATTGTTAACAATCTATGTTTAGATGAAGCAGTAACTACACGAATAAAACAGTCTATATTAAGATCAATGATATTTAATGAAGTATATAGAATATGTTTACAAGCTTCAGCGATTACTGGTAAAGATTATGCTGACTATCTTAATAGCCAATATATAGTTGATGATATTGCTGAAAAAATAATAATACTATTTAAAAATAAATAATTAGGAGTTGCTATAAATGGATGGTAATGAATTAGTAGTAAAATTAATAGAATTTTCTAGACAGTATAGTAATGGTTTAAGTGATTTTTATGTAGCTGATAAAGATGGTAATTTAATATCAGATTTTAAAATTGATTATGAGAAAAAATTAATAATATTAAAATAGCATTATTTTAAATATATAAATAGATGCTAACCTATTAATAAATAAAATTTAGGAGATGTTAATATGCTTGAAAATTTAAAAAGAAGAGAAAAACAATCAGTTATTTCATTCGATACACTGTATAATGGATATGGTGAAAAACAAGAAGTTGAGACATTATATAATAAGTATAATGCATTATATTCAAATGATGATATAATAAAATTACCAAAAACATCACTTGATATAGTAAATAGAAGAATGATGCTAGAAGGATTATTTCGTAATAGAGTAGGATTTCTATTACTGAATACTATTAGTCATCATGATGAATTTAGATATACTAGTATAGATACACTAGAAAAGAAGTTCCCATTTGTATTTAATATTCATAATTTTATGACTGATATATCCAATAGTACATTATTAGACTATTCTACTTTAATATGTAGTACACTTTATAATAATATGCTAAAAGATTATGATGATCATAATCTAAACATAACTAGTCAAAAAGAAGATCTTTCAAAAATATTAATAAATGATATTTTTAATATGTTAAATATTGTATATAAAGAAGCTAATACAATATATTTAGATGCTGGTATCCCAGGATATAATTTAAATGAAGGAATTAATTTAAATGAGGAGATTAATAATGGACTCTTCGACATCTGAGTTAATGTTTTCTAGTGAATCGAATACTTGGGAAACCCCGATCCAATTTTTCAATAGATTAAATCTAGAATTTAATTTTAATTTGGATGTATGCTCATTTCCAGAGACTGCTAAATGTAAAAATTATTTTACACCATCAGACGATGGATTAAGTAAAGACTGGGGATTAAATACTTGTTGGATGAATCCACCATACGATCAATGTGCATTATGGATGGAGAAAGCATATCATGAAGCAATTAAGGGAGCTACGGTTGTAGCTCTCATTCCAAGTCGTACAGATACAAGATATTTTGATGATTATTGTATGAAAGCTTCTGAAATTAGATTTGTTAAAGGAAGATTAAAATTTGGTAATTCAAAAAATTGTGCTCCATTTCCAAGTATGATAGTTATATTTAATTATTATAATTGGGATAGGTATATACACATTAGTACTTATAATAAAAATAGATTAAAGTTATTAAGGATGGAAAAATTTAATGTTATAAAATTTGTATAGATAATATTAAAAGGTGGATGATTATTATGGAAAAATGTTTAAGTTGTACTGCTATGACAGGTGATCTATATTGTTTATTAGATGGGGAACTAAAAGATGAAATACAATTAAATATGCCTCAATCAGAATGTGAAGTTAATAATGCATATAAAAAAGATAGAATGGCTGACTTTAGAAAAATTAAAATAATACCAAGATCTGAATCATCTTGTACAAAAGAAAAGGTTATATCATTTAATTCAGAAGTATCTATGGAAGATAGTGATATAATATATAAAGCACATTTATCTAGAGATAAGAATATATTATCATTAGAGTTTGAAGGAGATGTAGTCCCCTATCCTGTATTATCTAAAAAATCTTTTACTATAAGATTAGAAATACCAGAAGAGGAAGTAGGATGTGGAGAATGTGATACTTGTATAACCCCTATATGCTAAATATTAAAAATATATTTAATCATATATTATAAATGTGAATAAATATAATAATTTTAGATGATTTATTTAAGGAGGGGTTAATTTGCTTAATGACTACTATTCTCCTATTAATAATATGCCTAATAATGGATATGGAATTCAACCAAATCCGATAGGAAATATTTTGAATATAGGGCAGCAAGGTTATAATGGTGGATATTATAATAATACTTATAATAATTATTATAATCCTTATCTTGCCATAAAAAATCATGAATTAATGCAAACACAATTAAGAGAAGAACAAAGAGTTCAATCTTCAATGATGATGATGATAAGTAAAGCTGTAAATAAAGCAGCTGGACAAGAAATGCCAAATGAAAGATTAGAAGAGTTGTATGGATATAAAGATCCAGAACGCTATGTTCCTAAGCCAGATAGTATGGAATATGAACAGAATTTAATAGTTGGAATGTATTTAAATGAAAGTAATTATTTACCACAAGATATTCAATATATAAATTATTTTAATTCAATGTATGATACTGCTAAACAAGAATGTCCAGACAATATTTCAATGTATGATTATAATCAAAAGATGTCAGAGAAGTATGTAAAAATGCTTGTTGATATTGATAAAGAGAAACAAAAAGATGTAAGTAAATTATACAATAACAAAGATTATAATAAACTATTAGATATGAATTCTAATGGAAGCAGTTATTTTAATAGTATATTCAATGGAGCAAATGGTAATAGCAATGTATCTATAGATGATATGGAAGTTACATTACCAGCTCATTTATCAAATGAATATCAATCAAGAAGAAAACAATTCTTAGATGCAATACTAAATAAGAAATAGAAAGGGTGAATAATCTTGGCTAAAGCAGATATACTTAACATATTATATTCTAAAGATCGTTCACCTTTAGAATTTCATTTTGATTCTTTAGTAATGCCAACTATGCTATGTTATTTATCACCTCAAGATATACAAGCATTATATAATATAGCATCATCTATCAAGTACAGTTCTAAGATAAATTTAAAATATAAAGAGATAGATAACATTATGGTTAATAGAGGATTCAAGAAGTTTCATTCAGGAACTAATAGAATTGTTTATAGTTATTTAGAAGATAGATCATTTTTAGTAAAGATTGCTATAGATAGAGTTGGATTACGAGATAATCCAGATGAATTTAGCAATCAATTTTTATTAAAACCTTTTGTTACAAGAACATTCGAAGTTAGTCCATGTGGCACTATAGCCACAGTTGAAAGAGTAGAACCTATAACAAGCAGACAAGAGTTTATAAGTATAGCTGGAGATGTATTTGATTTATTAAATAAACAAATACTAGGTGAATATATCTTAGAAGATATAGGAACTAATTATTTTATGAATTATGGATTAAGAAGTGGATTTGGTCCAGTACTATTGGATTATCCATACTTATTTAAACTTGATGGAAATAAATTATATTGTAATCAAGTATTAGAAACAGGCCATTTATGTGAAGGATTAATAGACTATGATGCAGGATTTAACAATTTGATATGTTCAAAATGTGGAAAAAGATATCTTGCAACAGAATTACAAAAGGCTAAGGATAATAAATTAATATTCATGAAGGGTAGTAATGAAATTAATTTAAATATAAAACTAAAACGAGGTGACAAAATAGTAAAGGATCTTACTAACGATAAAGAAACTGAAACTATTATGTTCAAAAAGAAAGGATGATTAAAAATGATAATGGTATTAAAAAGAGGAAATAATGTAGTTAATAATGTACCACAGGTTGCTATTGATGAAGAAATTAATGAAGAGAAAAGTTATTCAAATGTATTAAATGTAAAAGTCAATAAAAAACCAGGAATACCTAATCGTATTCCTAGCGAGTCAGATGATAGAATAAATCAAGGTATACTAGAGGAAGAGCATAAAGACTTTAAATTTAATACAGCATCTAATTTTATACCAACTCCAACTACTAAAAATAGTGCAGAAAATGCACTTGGAGCTTATGGATTAAGTGATAAAGATTTTGAAGAAGAAGAAACATCTGCTCCAAAAATAGTAGATAAATATTCTAATATAAATAAAAAAGATGCAGGTATATTATATAAAAATTCAGTGCCTGTAGATAATGTAAAAGCTGGTGATGTTAAATCAGAAGATGTAGAAACTAAAGATGAAATATCAATAGAAGAAAAATATGCTGATCTTGCAAACCCAGAAGATTATGATAGTGTTCAGAAAATACAAAGACGAAAAAATATAGAACAATATTAAAATAAAAAGGATGCGTGATGAAAATGTTTAAAGGAACATTATTTATAACAACAGATGTAAATATATTACAGCAATTAGTATATAATAATAAAGTAATTATTATTGGAGAACCAGATCCAGCAATGATTAATGCATTAAATGCTGTAGTTGGGAGTATATTACTTCCTCCATATTTAGCTATGATGGCACAGATGGATGGAAATATTAATGAATTTTATAATCAATACTATCTACATCTATATACAAAAGAGCCACAAGAGTTTATAGCTACAATATTAAAAGCTTTAACCCTTGGAAAAAATATAGTTATGTATTGTACTGAAGATGAATTTAAATTATGCGGTCAATTCTTATTACAATTCTTACAGAAAGATTTTGGGATAGTAGTAGGAACGCAAAACAATCAATTCTATTTTGATCCAGCATATACACCTACAGTAACTACATTACTATATATAAATGATCTAGTTACTGCAGATGAATTATTTATGTTGTATCCAGATACTATTCCAATCAATGATATAATATTACCAAAACTAGTTCAAGAACTTCATCCAGTTGTAGATGAACAAACTAAAGATTCATATTTGAAATATTTTGGCGATTTAAATCATAGGGTTAAATTAAATCATAAATTTAGAAAGTCCCCAATATCAATGGGGATGTAATAATGCTTGTATTTGGAGATTATAATAGTTTACCTAGAGATGATAGATTTGTAACATTCAATTTATCATCTTTAATAGAGGGATTTGAAATGATAAATATAGTCCCTCCGTTTATAAAACAATTTAATGATGAAAAGCAATTTGATATAACATATGCAAATTATCTTATATCAGATGATAATGCTTTTTATGAAATGATGAAAGTTATTATGAGTATATATATGGCTAAGAATGTATATATACTTGTGACAAAGGACGAAACTAGTATCTTTGAGATATTAACGGAATCGTTTCAAAAGTTTATTCAACAAAGGTACGGAGTAATATCTAGTAATATAAATTGTATTGAAGATTTAGAATATATAGATGATAATCAACAATTTTCTATACAAGGTCTATTTAATTTAGATATTGATAAAACTAGATTTTGCTATATGTACTATACAAAGTATCCAGAAGAGTTAAAAGTGGAAGAATAGAGATATTCTTCTGCTTATATTTTTTTATTTACATAGAGGAGAATAGATAAATGCTATATTATGATAAAGTACCAAATAATATATTGGTTCTTAGAGAGAAAGAAATATCTGTAATTGAATTTATAGATTTATTTAAAGAATATGAAAATAATGATGTATTAGTAAATACATTTACTCAAGGATTTTGTTATTGGTTTGCTTTTATATTAAAAACTAGATTTAAAGATAGTGAAATATATTATAATACTGAAGATCATTTCATGATTAAATTAAATGATAAACTTTATGATATTACTGGAGATTGTACTGATAATTGGAATAATAATTGTTTATATTTATGGAATGATTTTATTATTAAATATCCAAACGAATCTAAATGTATAATCAGAGATGTCATAGAAAAGAAAAATACTAAATTTTAAATCTAAGATTAACATTTTATTAAAAGAGGTGATTATAATGATAAGTATAACTGAATTAGGATTTAAAAGTTTTGAGGATATTGCAAATATAGATTTTTCTTTATTATATCCACAACAACTTATAGTAGGTGGAGTAGAACCGCTGCTTAATAAATATTATGAAAGAAGAGTACAAAATACACAAAATTCGTTTAATAAAGATGTACATGATATGATTAAAGAATTTAAATGTATATGTAAATATAGAAAAAGAATAATAAATAGACAAAGATTATATGATAAGAGAAAGAAACGTGGATTAATATGATTAGTCAATTATATAAAAGAATAAATTATTCTTCAGAATTTTCATATATTATATCAAGATATATAAGAGAATATGATATATCAAAAGCAAATATAAATATATTATATTCTTTAAATTTAATAACTAAATCTCAATATGAATATTTAGATAAAGCAGATAGAATGGAAAGACAGGTTATAATAGGATTGATGCAACAGAAAGATAATAACATTTCTATTGCATTGAAAAAAGGAATAATAGAAGCAAAGGAACAATTCTTTGTTTCAAATAATATACAAGATAATGAAGTATTATGTATAAAGAATGATGCTATATTTCTTATAGATAAGATAGCAGTAAATACTAAGTTTGGTATCGTTGAATTTAAAAATAAAAATACATATACTTCATATTATAAATTACCATATAATAATATTGAATTATATTATTATATTGATATAGTAAATAATTTAGAAGTCTTAACCGTTAAAGGAATAAAAGAAGATGCTGCAGTATTACATAATAATTACTTTATAGAATTTCTAAAGGTTCTATTCTGTTCAACAGAGACAGAATCAATAGAAGATACTATAGCATTATTAGTTACTTTTTATAATAATTATATACAGTTAAATTTAGAAACAGAATATTATAGAGAGTTCAATTCTGAATCTTTAATAAGATTAAAAAGAATGTCTAGATTGTATTCTTTTAAAGCTGACTTCTTAGAAGAGAAGAATAAGGAGTATATAGATATATCTTTTAATCTTAATATATTAAGATTCCTGCATCAAATCTATTCTGGATTATTATTTTCTAGAAAAAGATAAATAAATATAGGGGGTATTATAATGAAAATTATTAATTTAAGAAAAGGTGATAAATTAAAATATGTTAAAAGTGCTGTAATGGCTGGTGCTTGCGAAGGTCAAATTAGTATTATACATTCTGCCAAAAATGAAGACATATCTATAAGTGGTGGAGTTTATGGTATACCTATAAATGGATTATGTGAGAATTATAAATTTATTAAAGAAGATGGTACTTTAGAAGATATAACTAAAGGATTAGGATATACCGATTTTATAGTAAGAGCAAAAAATTTAGCATTAGCATGTTATAAAATAGGAATTGGACAACCATATAGTATAGATTTACCAAAAGAATATTTAAATGAATTAATGCAAGATACATTATTTCAGATATGTAGTTTAGACGATTCTGCTGCTATTACTCCAGAAAAAAGTCATAAAAATTGGATGGATAGAAAAATTAGATATGGATGGATATATGGTGAAACTGAAAATTTAGAAAAGAAAACTCATCCAAATCTAATCCCATTTAATAGTCTTTCTGAAATAGAAAAAAATAAATATGTAATAAATAATTTAATGTATAAAGAATTTGAAAAGTTATGGAATGAGATATTTAAATAATATAATTAGGGGATGGGATATCATATGTTTAAAAAATTAAGAAAATGGTATGTATTAAATTTATATAAAAAATTTGATACAACTGCTAACTTAGCTTATCATCTATATAAAAGATGGTTGATAATAAATATTATAGGATTTATCATATCATTTATTTTATATATGAGTTTTAGATTTAATTTTATTAAATGCAATGATGGATCTATTTTAATAAGTACTTTTATGATAATGATTTGTTTTATAGGATGGAGTGTAACATCTATCGCTGGAATGAAAGATAATTCGAGGAAAATAAAATGAAAAAATGTTTTGGTAATTATTTTGTAGAAAATATGTGTGAAGATCATAGCTGTACAGAAAAAGGGTGTTTTGCTAGAACAATGATCAGTAGAGGTGCATGTGCATGTCCTTATAAAGAAAATTGTACTTTATTAACACAAAGAAGACAAACAAATTATAGAAAAGAGAATAATCGTAAAATATCAGATTGTGGATATTATGAAGAGTATTCTAATAAAAGATGTTGATAATTACAATTCATTGATAAACTAGATATTATTGTTAAACTTATCTGAACAAGAATGTAAGGGAGGATACTATCAAAAGACGCATTGCTAAATAGACTATTTTATAAAATCATAAAAGAGGTGTAATATAATGATTAATAGATTTTTTAGAGCATTGGGCGGAGATCCTAAAGATGGTGATGTTGTTAGATGCATAAAATCTTTTATAGTAGTTCCTCAAGTTATTGCATGTGCAACAGCTATTTATGTTGGATTTAAGCACTATAATCAACATCCTATTCTTTGCTTAGCATTAGCATATATAAGTGCTTTTTTTGCTTGGCAGGCTGGATGGGGTATGAGTATAGAGAGATTTATAAATATAGAAAAAGATAATGAATAATTTATAAATAAAAAACAGGGTAAGATGCAATAGCATCTTACTCTTCTTTTTTTACAGAATTCTTTTGTATAGAAAATTGCATAGTAAATAAATAAACTCGTTCACTCAATAATTTATCAAAATTATCTATATTATATACTAATGATATTTTAGATATCAGAGTAGGAGATATTCTATCTACAACTTTATGTGCAACATCTTGTGTTATTATTTTTTCTAAGTCAGCATCAACATAATCAATATCATTACGATATTCTATATTTAAAACAGTATATTCAGTAAAACATTCTTGTATAACCTTATCTAATAATGCAAATGTATCATCCTCTATATTAGATGATATGTTTAATTCATATTCCTTTAAGTCTAATTCTCTTTTTTTAATACTTATTAATTTAATTAAAAAATAAGCCAATGCTAAAAATGCTACAGCTACAGAAAATATTAGTGTATAAAATAATATTATATATATTAATTCTTTCATAATTTTAGTCCTCCTAAATTTTATTGATTATATATTTGTTACAAGAATAAAAATATATAGAGAATTACCCTATATATTTCTAACTTGATTATTTAATGAGGACCAGTTTATTATTTTTTCACGTAAATCTAATAAATTAGAATCAATAGATTTACCTTCGTTTTCAATAGCTCTTTTTATATAGAATAATATTTTGAAAGCTATATCTTGAGATATACCAGTATTATATTTCTCTAAAAATTTATACCAATTACCAAAACACATTGAAGGACTTATATAAAATTCTTCAGTATTATGTTCTAATTGATGTGCTGTTAGTGATAACATCACTAATGCAATCATATTTTTTCCATGTTCCTGTTTAAGTAATTGTACTAAATCAAATGTAGATATATACCCTTTGGTATTTAATACATGCTCTGTTATTATTATTGCTACATCATAAATTGTTAATATACAATGATGCATTTCTATAGATGCCATTTCAGCAGTTATATTACCATTGAATTGACAATGATCCAATCCTAAACCCATTAAATATCCTTTATAGTGTTTATATCTTTTAGATTTTCTAAATCTAGAAACGGCACTATCTAAGAATTTTTTATAAGTCTCTATATCTAATAATGTTTCTTTAGTTTGATAAAATGATATTTCATAAGGACTATTAGGACTTGTTATAGTGGGGTTAAAAAATTGATTATATATTTCTATATCAGGAAATTTATTATAATCACTCACTATTGTGTCACCTCCATTGGTATTATATTATATTAATGTTAAAACATATTGAGACCCTTATATATGGTAAAATATAAATTGATTATATATTATACATATATATAGAATAAAAATATAAAAGGAGATGATTTAAATGAAAATTGCATCAGATGCATTTATGATAGATAAGAAATATTCTATGATAAATGATAATCTAAGTATTCCTATAAGTATAGAAGATATATCTAGCGATGCCAAATCTATTGTTGTACTTTTTCATGATTTAGATCTAAATTCTAATCAATGGGTACATTGGATTATGGTAGATATACCTGTAACTACTACTTGTATTAAAGAAGGCGTTTCTAAAACTATTAATATCCCAGATGGTAGTATTGAATTGAAAAACAGTTTTGGTAATATTGGTTATGATGGACCATGTCCACCAGAGAGTGATGATGCACATGAGTACGAATTATCTATTTTTGTAATGAAAACTGAAAAATTAGATATGTCAAAACTATTAAACCTAGATACAATACTAACTTATACTTTATTTACTATGATATTTTTATCTGATATTTTAAGTGAATACTCAATTTCATCATTTTTTAAAACTGATAAAACAATAACCAATCCTAAATTAGATAAATCTATATCTGATGTTATAATAACTTCAGATTCTACAGATCCATATGCTAGATCTAAGGAAACTGTAGTAGGTGGAATTCAATATTATGGAGGAAAGTAAATGGGTGACGATGAAGAATTTTGTTCTGAATTAGAAAGGGGTAAAAAAATTGTTAAAAAAATAGAAGTGTTAAAAGATCTTATATTAGGAGTGAATAACGATTCTAATATAATAATTAATAATACATATCTAATAGGACAAGCTTCTGTTATAAGTACTGTATTATTAATGGAGAATGATGAAAAATTAACTGCTAATGAAATTAAAAATCAATTAAAAGAAATAATAAAAAATAATCCTGAATTAAAAAAATATGTAGATACTATTATGGGAGAGTGATTAATAATGAATAACGAAAAAGTTTTAAACAATGAATTAAAAGAAAATACTAAAATAAGTGTTGATGAAGTAGAAAAGAAACGTGTAAAAACTGCAATTGAGGATATTGTAAAAAAGATATTACAAGAAAAAAATTCTGATTTAACTAATGCAGTAGAGAATGTTTATCTATTAGGACAAGCTTTTATTATATCAGGTGTTTTAATGGAAGATCCAGAAAAAACAACTTTTGCTAAATTTCAAACTCAATTAAGACATATCATAAAAGAAAATGATAAACTAAAAGAATATGTTCATGAAGTTATGAAAAATATTTAAGATAAGAGCTTTATTGCTCTTATCTTTTTTATATTATATTTTTAGGGGGATGGTTTAGATGATAATAAAGTTAGATAAGATAGTTAAAGAGAAGACTTGGAATAAGGATATAGTTATAGTACAATTTTATAATACAGAAACTCATGAATTTTCTGTAATGGATTTTATTACAGGTAAGAAATTCAAACATGCTACAGCATTAAATTGTGATCATTTATCATTTGTAGAAGAGAAAGATTCTAATGATGATGTTATAAAATATTTAATAGATTTAGGTATTAAAAAATTAAGTAATATACCTTCAGAGTATGGTGAATTAATTAATCCTACAAAAGATAAAATGAAATTAATCAGCTCTAATTTAAAAGAAATAAAGAATACCGAATTAGAATTAAGAGATGGAAGATATTATAATGAAAGTAATAAATTAATAATAAGTACTATATCATTGCTGTGTGATTGTTTAATATCAATTGAAGGTGGATGTAATTGGCCTAATATTAAAATGTTACAAGACGAAGGATATAAAGTATATGCTGGTGAAAAAGATAGTTTTGGATGGTTAACTGGGTGCGTTGAAATTGATAAAGAGCATATTATCATATATGGATAGGAGTAATCTATTGAAAGTAATATTTTTAGATATTGATGGTGTTTTAAATACAGAAAGATATGTAATTGAGCAATATAAAAAAACAGGAAAACCTCATAGTACACACCATTCAGAATTTGATCCAATATGTATGGAAAATCTAAAAGATTTTATTAAACAAACTGATGCATATATTGTTATTAGTTCATCTTGGAGATTAGGAAATCACAAAACTGATAAAGGTTGGAAAACTTTAATTAATAGATTTAATACATACGGTTTACTAGATAGAATTATAGGGTGTACTCCTTGTTTAGATGATCAATATAAAGATATGTGTTGTAGAGGACATGAGATTCAAAAATGGTTAGATGATAATAAAAATATAGATAACTTTGTAATAATTGATGATGATAGAGATATGTTTCATTTGATTAGTAAGTTAGCAAAATGTAATTTTAAAGATGGGTTTAGTGATAAAGTGAAACAAAAAGCATTAGAGATTATAAATAAGATAAGAGTTTAATACTTTTATCTTTTTTATTTTTTTGTACATATAAATAATAACTTATATAAAAGAGGTGATATAGATATGGAAAAAGCTAAAATACTAACAGACAATATACCTGTATTAGATGATATAATGTATAATACAAAATTATTAATTCTTAGAAGTGTATTAAAAGATCAAAGTAGTGCTGATATTAATGAAACAGTAGAGAGTAGAAGAAATGGAGATAAATTTACATTATGTACTGAAGGATATGGTAGATTTGAAATGTTTGAATATAAAGAATTGATATTACGAGAAGTATTAATTCCAGAATATTTAATAATGGATTGTGTTGAAGACAATACCAAAATTCCTAGTATGTATAGAGATTTATTATTAAGTCTAACAACAGAAAGATTTCTAGCAAACTATAATGAATTAAATAATTATTATAGAATGTTGGGTGGGTTGCCTGATATAGGAGATGAAGGTATTATATTAGATCCAACACAATATGATCTAACTGATATTGTTGGTATTGATTTTAGTCAAAAAGTTCATGAGATGTCAAAAGATGAAGCTGATATTCTTTATGCTTTAGGTATAATAGATACAGTATTAATTGATAACCCAACTAAAAAATATTTAAACTATTTAGGCTCTAGAAAGATATCTATTTATCAGGCTAGAAAGGCTGATAGATTTGAACTTTTATATATTCCAGAAGGGGTAGTTCCATTAGAAATATTAAATAGATTATATACATTAAGAACTATATATTCAGATGCTTATAAATTTGGATCAGACTATTATGATAATTTTATTGCAATATTAATATTGATTCAAACAACTGTAGACATGATTACTGAACTTCCAGACTATATAATAAAAAGAGAAGTATTTGATTATAGAATGGTTCAACTTATATTTGAATCAAATGGAATTGATTATTATCCAGATATACCATTTAGATATCAAAAAGCATTAATAACCAATCTTAATAAATTATTAAAATATAAAGCTACTACTATAGACGTAGTAGATATTTGTGCATTGTTTGGATTCGACAATATAAAGGTATTTAAATACTATATCTTACGAGATAGAAAATTAGATAAAGATAAAAATTATGTATTCTCATACACAGATGGTGTAGATGATACTGGTAATCCAACTCATACAGAAGATAAAGCTGGAGAGTATGATCTTAGATTCATCAAAGTACCAATTGATGGGAACGTAGATAAAAGTTTATATGATAATACAATGATTAGCGATTATGATGATATAGTACTTGGAGATAAGTATTGGAATGGAATAGAAGAACATGAAGTAGTTAAAGCAAAAATGATAGAAATGGAATTTAATTATTTACAATCTAAATACTTTTCTATAGATACAA
>Ga0302209_10000654_pt1 | contig 16125 bp, 11 predicted proteins | sample II_Fen_E3_1_FD_194574 | JGI IMG/M metagenome (GOLD analysis project Ga0302209, IMG submission 194574) | Peat permafrost microbial communities from Stordalen Mire near Abisko, Sweden - II_Fen_E3_1 | ecosystem: Environmental > Terrestrial > Soil > Wetlands > Permafrost | place: Sweden: Abisko...
TAAAGATATTCACGACCAGCAAAGCAAACATGAAAAAATAACAAATTACTTACTCCTTGCCTCTTACCTCTTATTTCTAAAAAATATGATAGACAAAATCTTCGAACTTTCCGAGCTTACAGACACAACTGTTTTTTATGGAGTAAACAATAGCAATGTTCATCTAATAAAAACGTTACATCCCAATGTCAGGTTTTCTGCCAGAGGAGGTATTATTAAATTAGCCGGGAATGAAGAAGACATAAACAATTTATATTCTACTCTTGAAAAATTAGAACGGTACTGCATTGATAACAATACATTATCAGAAGATAATATTATCGAAATTATCAAAGGTAATGTTCCGAATGAAATCAAGTTTGAACATTTAATACTCCATGGCGTTAATGGTAAATCCATTATGGCACGGACGGCCAATCAACAAAAGCTGGTCAAGGATTTTGACACCAATGATTTACTTTTTGCCATTGGACCTGCAGGTTCCGGTAAAACCTATACAGCCATTGCGTTGGCAGTACGTTCCTTGAAAAACCGGGAAATAAAGAAGATTATCCTCAGCCGACCGGCAGTAGAGGCAGGTGAAAAGCTTGGCTTTCTTCCGGGCGATATGAAGGAAAAAATTGATCCTTATCTGCAACCATTGTATGATGCCTTGTCGGATATGATTACGCCCCTTAAACTGAAGGAATACCTGGAAAACGGGACAATCCAGATAGCACCACTTGCTTTTATGCGTGGACGGACCCTGAATGAAGCGGTAATCATACTGGACGAGGCACAGAACAGCACGACGTCACAAATCAAGATGTTTCTGACCCGTATGGGGATAAGTGCCAAAATGATTGTAACAGGTGATGTAACCCAGATTGACTTGCCTTATGCTCAAAAATCAGGGTTAATAGACGCCCTGGAAGTACTTAAAAACATCAAAGGAATTGCAAGGGTAGATTTTGATGTGAAGGATATTGTACGCCATAAACTGGTGCAACGGATTGTGGAGGCTTATGAGAAACGAAGCAAAGAACCCCTGGCCTCTAAAGGGGAAAAAGAGGAAGACAAACAACAGGATTTGATATTAAAGAAATAATTCCTGAACATGAAAAGACACAAGATCTATTATGTTCCTGGCATGATAAGCCTGATCTGCTTGCCAATTCTGTGTATATGGTATTTGAATGAAAATAAAAATATAGAAAGGTGCATTATATTAGTTTCAGCACAAAGGTATGTTCCAAATCAAGTTTATGAAAACAATCTTCGATTTGACACTACAGTACTTTCTCAGCCAGAGTATAAAAGAAAATACATTGAATTTAAATTGAATGGAGATATAATTAATGATAAAAACACTCTAAAATCATTTAACTCCAAACTGTTAAAAATAATTGAAGATAAAGATACAATAACAGGACTTCATATTAATATAAAAGATAACACAAAATATCTTTCAATGATTAAAGTTATTGATATTTGCAGAACAGATTCTTTTTCTTCACGTTATCTCTTTTATGATAATGATTTTTTCTATTCGCATAAAGAAGTTAGTGATAGCATTAAACAGATAATTCGAAGTAGAAAGAATTCTATTGACAATAATTACTTAGAAAGCGATGTTGTTTATATCAAACCGACGAAAACTATTACTACTAAATTCAAAGAAATGACTAACACATTAAAATTAATAGAATGTGGAGCTCTGTTTATCATTTTTATTGCATTTTCAATCTTATCAATTAGCTACATCAGAAATAAATATATCAAAATAAATAAATAAACCCATAATATGAACGCATTAACTAAAACCGATTTCCATTTTGATGGACAGAAAAATGTATACCACGGCAAAGTACGTGATGTGTACACTGTAAAAAATGATTTGCTCGTCATGATTGCCACCGACCGTATCTCGGCATTTGACGTGATACTGCCTGAAGGAATCCCTTACAAGGGACAAATGCTGAACCAGATTGCCGCCAAGTTTCTGGATGCAACTGCTGACATAGTACCGAACTGGAAACTGGCTTGTCCCGATCCCATGGTTACCGTAGGACTAAGATGCCAGGGTTACCCCGTAGAAATGATTGTACGCGGTTATCTCTGTGGAAGTGCATGGAGAACCTACAAGAGTGGTATTCGTGAAATATGCGGCGTTAAAATACCTGACGGCATGCATGAGAACCAACGCTTCCCTACCCCTATCATCACTCCTACTACAAAAGCTGAACTGGGAAGACATGACGAAGACATTTCAAAAGAAGAAATTCTGAAAGAAGGACTTGTTTCTAAAGAAGAATACGACAAACTGGAGAAATACACGATGGCTTTATTCCTTCGTGGTGCTGAAATAGCTGCTGAACGTGGGTTAATCTTAGTAGATACGAAATATGAGTTTGGAAAACGGGAAGGTAAAATCTACCTGATCGACGAAATCCATACTCCTGATTCATCACGTTACTTTTATGCTGAAGGCTATGAAGAACGGTTTGAAAAAGGTGAAGCTCAGAAACAACTCTCAAAGGAATTTGTACGCGAATGGCTAATGGAAAATGGTTTCCAGGGAAAAGAAGGACAGCAAGTACCTGAAATGACTCCCGGAATTATTGCAGGAATCAGCGAACGATACATTGAACTTTTTGAGAACATCACCGGGGAAGCCTTTGACAAAGCCAACATCGAAAACATTACAGCTCGCATTGAGAAAAATGTAATAGAATATTTGAAAACTGTTTAAACAATTTTTATTTCCCAATTTATTGATATACAACTGTATCTGCGGCATTATATTTATATTGTAAATAGTAAATGACAAAATAGTAAATCAAATATGGTTTTCCTGTTTGGTAGTTTGGGAAAAAGCCTTATCTTTGCACCGCCTTTGAAAAAAGGACGTATCACTGGAGAGATGGCAGAGTGATCGATTGCAGCGGTCTTGAAAACCGCCGTACTGCAAGGTACCGGGGGTTTGAATCCCTCTCTCTCCGCTAAAAGCGCAACATAAATGTTGCGCTTTTTTTTATGCCTACCTCCTATGCTTAGATGTCCGACTGCAACCAGAAAGACACAAGTATTGTACACTTTCCCGTTTTACATAATACTCAATTATAGCACATTAACTGCCTCATCTCAAAAAACATGTTAAATAACATAAAAATAGATACAATTAATGAATAATAATTGTAATTTTGCATCGTTGTTTAAACAACCATTAAAGACACAACTACATGACGCAATTACAGAATGATGAATTATTTGACATATTGGTTGGCAAAATATCGACAGCCATCAACAGAACGTTTTTACGGGCTTTTGTAAATGAAGGAATCGAAATAACTACCGAACAGTGGTCGGTATTAGCTTGCCTGTGGCAAAAAGACAAAGTTACTCAACAAGCACTTTGCAGTCTTACTGCCAAAGACAAGCCCAGTATGACAAGACTTATTGATAAACTGGAAAAACGAAATCTGGTAACTCGTGTTTCCGATCATAATGACAGGAGAATCAATTTAATACATCTCACAGAATCAGGCTCTGCGTTACAGCAAAAAGCTACTGAGATTGTACAAAGGGTTGCGACTAAGACATTAAACGACATAACTGAAGATGAACTTAATACCAGCCGTACGGTATTAAAGAAAATCATGGCTAATTTAAAATAAAACATTTATCTAATTAGTTGCATAGGCAACTATTGTCAGGTTAATCACATTAATTATCTATATAAAAGTATGAAGAAAAAAGTATTCGTAATTATTGCAGTCATTGCCTCAATGCACATGTATTCGCAAAAAGTATTGCAGCTGGAAGATTGCAGACAAATGGCACTCACGCACAATAAGAGTGTACAAATGGCACAAGAAAGTGTAAAGGCTGCAAATGAATTGAAAAAAGCTGCATTTACACAGTTCTTACCCAATTTTTCTGCAAACGGAGCATATACCTGGAATCAAAAGAATCTTTCGTTATTATCAGAGAATGCTAAATTACCGACTTATAGCCTTACCACTGGTTTAATGACAGGATACACAGTATTACCCAAAAGTGCTTTGGAATATGATATACAAAATATTTTTGCAGGTTCAATTGGTTTTGTACAACCAATCTTTATGGGGGGGAAAATAAAGGAACTTTATCACATTGCCAAATATGGCGAAAACTTAGCTATAGCTCAACAGGAAAACAAAATAACGGAGTTACTTCTTGAAGTGGATGAAGCTTACTGGCGTGTTGTTTCGCTGGAAAACAAAGTTAAACTGGCTAAAGAGTACCGCAATCTGATTGCGCAAGTTGATTCAAACGTTAACGTAAGCATTGAAGAAGGTGTTGCAACCAAATCCGAAGCATTGAAAGTAAAAGTAAAACTCAATGAAGCCGACATTACAGTAACCAAAGCGGAAGATGGACTTAATCTTTCCAGAATGGCATTAAACCAACTATGCGGTATTGCACTTGACGACGTTTATACCCTGGCTGACCAAAATTTGGCAGATGAAACTCCTACCCCACTCATTCCAATTGACCAGGCATTAAACAACAGGCCGGAAATTAAACAACTAACCCAGATGGAAAACATTGCTAAATCTAATGAAAAAATCATGTTGTCCCGATTTATGCCCAACATAGCTTTTTCGGGAAATTATTTAGTAACAAACCCGAATTCGTACGATGGATATAAAAATGAATTTGGTGGTATGTTCTCGGTAGGTATTGTGGCTAATATTCCTTTGTTTCATTTTGGGGACAAAATTCACACCTTGAATGCCGCCAGGTCACAACACAGAATTGCAACACTGGAGCTCGAAGAAACAAAAGAAAAAATGCAACTTCAAATCAAACAAAGCTCTTATAAGGTTGCTGAAAGTTTAAAAAAGAAAGTTTCGACACAACATAACATCGATCAGGCTGAAGAAAACCTGCGGTATGCCACCGAAGGATTTGATGCAGGAGTAATAACCTCAACCGATCTTTTAGGAGCACAGACAGCCTGGCTTTCGGCAAAATCAGAAGCTATTGATGCAAGCATCGATGTAAAACTATGCAATTTGTATCTGGCTAAATCACTAGGGACCCTTACGGCACCAGTGCTTAATAACCAACCAAGTAAAAAATAAAACATAAACGTAATAAATTTATTGACAGCAATGAAAAAAGGAAATCAGGATTTAAGAATCGGCTTAATAGCTTTAATAGTAGTCGTAGTTTTGATATTCATCGTCGGGATAATCATAAACAGACCGGAGCCCATTGTTATCCAGGGAGAAGCCGATGCTTCGGAAGTACGGATTTCGGGCAAAGTACCAGGGCGGATAAAAGAATTCAAAGGGGAAGAAGGCTCCCTGGTGAAAGTGGGCGATACATTGGTTATCATCGACAGCCCGGAGCTTACTGCAAAACTGGAGCAAGCCAATGCTGCAGAAAATGCTGCTCAGGCTCAAAACAAGAAAGCCATAAAAGGTGCACGGAAAGAAATGATACTGGGTGCTTACGAGATGTGGCAAAAAGCACTGGTGGGAGTGAATATCGCCAAGAAATCAAACGACAGGGTACAACGATTATTCGATAAAGGAGTGGTTCCTGCTCAGAAAAGGGATGAGGCAGAAGCACAGTATCAGGCTTCCGTAGCCACTTCCAATGCAGCAAAATCACAATACACTATGGCAATGAACGGTGCTGAGAAGGAAGATAAAGAAGCAGCACTGGCATTGGTGGACAGAGCAAAAGGGGCTGTGAACGAAGTAGAATCCTATTTGAAAGAAACCACTTTAGTATCACCCATAGATGGAGAGATTACTGAAATCTATCCTAAACGAGGTGAACTGGTTGGAACAGGTGCTCCAATTATGAGTATTGTCGACCTGAATGACATGTGGTTCACCTTTAATGTCCGGGAAGATTTGCTGGGAGGATTAAAAATGGGAAAAACATTTAAAGTAAGAGTTCCTGCCTTGAATAGCAAAGTGATAGAGGTTAAAGTAAACTATATCAAAGCTCTGGCATCCTACGCTACCTGGAAAGCAACAAAAACTACTGGACAGTTTGATGTGAAAACATTTGAAGTACGTGCCCGTCCGACATCTAAAGTTATCGACCTGCGTCCGGGAATGACTGCTTTGTTTGAAGAAACAGTAAAATAAACCAACATCACCCCTAACCCCTAAAGGGGAATTTATAAGAGTGAAGTGATAAAAATTATTTTATTTTTATCCAGGTGCATAAACAAACTGGTTATTATTATATACAATGTCTTTAACTCCCCTTTAGGGGTTGGGGGTAATTACAAACGATATGTTCAACAATTTATATACTGCCATAAAACAGACGCTGAGCAGGGAATTAAAACGAATGACAAGCCGTCCGATTTATTTTATCTGCACAGTACTTATCATGGCTTTTAGTTATGTGTTCTTCCTGACTTTCTTTAATGAAGGGCAACCCAATAAAATGCCGGTTGGAGTGGTGGATTTGGATAATTCGGCTATCTCGCGTCAATTTACCCGCAATTTAAGAGTGATGCAGCATTGCGAAATAGTAATGCACCTTAACAGCCACAAAGAAGCACGGGAGGAAATGCAACGGGGAAATATCTATGCCTTTGTTGAAATAAAGAAAAACTTTGAAAAGGAGGCTGTTTCCAACAAAAGGCCCTTTATGACATTTTATGTAAACGATGGTTACCTGATAGCAGGATCCCTTATTTCAAAGGATTTGACCTATATGAGCGCAGCAACTTCCATTGGAATGCAACAAAAGATTCTGAGGGCCAAAGGGGTGGAGGAAAACCGGATTATGGGCATCGTGCAGCCTATTGTCCTGGACACCCACCTGATTGGTAACCCATGGGCGAATTATGGCACCTATCTGTTAAATGTCATTTTACCTGGTATCCTCCAGTTAATGGTGCTCATGATGACGGTCTTCCCGATAGGTGTAGAATATAAAGAACGTACAACTAGAGAGTGGCTTCGGAATTCAGATAATTCCATGTTTGCTGCACTTACCGGGAAATTATTGCCTTATACGATTATTTTCACCATCATCGGTATCATTGGCAATATGCTTCTTTACAGGTATATGCATTACCCATTGAATTCCAGCATCGGGTGGATGTTCCTGGCTACATTCCTATTGGTTTTATCTACTCAGGCAATAGGTATAATATTTATCGGGATAACACCCGTATTACGGGATGGTGTAACGTTTGCCGGACTTTTTGGAATGTTGGGGGTAACCTTTGCAGGTTCTACTTTTCCCATTGAACAAATGCCTGTAGGAACAAGGATATTCAGTAGCTTCTTCCCAATACATCATTATTTTAATATCTATGTTAATCAGGCACTAAATGGAATAGGGGCACAATATTCCTACCTCTCATTTATAGCGCTTCTTTCGTTTACCCTGTTACCCTTGCTTGTATTTTATCGTTTAAAGAAAGCTGCCATTAAACAAAACTTCCCTATTAAATAAGTTTAGTAATGAATATTCTACAGAAAATACCGTTGTTCAAAAAAACAATTTCAATACTCAAAGACACATGGAATGTGATCATGAATGAGTTCCAAACCATGTTTAAGGATCGCGGTGTGGTTATCATGCTGGTATTGGCACCGCTTGCATATCCCGTACTTTATTGCAGCCTGTACAAAAATGAAACCCTGATAGATGTACCCGTAGCAGCAGTAGATTGCTCTCGAAGTCAGGAATCCCGGGAACTATTACGTCATATGGATGCTACTCAAAACATACGGATTATAGGTGGTTTTTCTTCATTAGCCGAAGCAAAACAAGCTTATAATGAAAAGAAGGTGCACGGGGTAGTTTATATTCCTGCCGATTTCAACAAAAGACTTAATTCCGGTGAACAGACTACTGTTTCCATCTATGCCGATATAAGTAGTTTCATGTATTACCGGATTATTAACCAAGCCTGCAGTAATTGTATCCTGGCAATGAGTAACCAGATTCAGGTAAACAGACTAAATTCCAACGGGATTACGGGTGAAACTGCAACAATTCTGTCCAATCCGATTCCATATGAAGGCACCATACTTTATAACGAAGGAGCAGGATTTGCCAGCTTTTTAATGCCAGCCATACTGATATTAATTCTTTTCCAGACCCTCTTTCTGGGAATTGGAATTATTGCAGGTACATCCCGAGGAGAGAACCGGTTTCATGTACTTGTCAGTTCTGCTGTTCACAGAGGTGGAATATTCCGGGTAATTATAGGGAAAAGTACCTGCTATTTTTTAATGTATGCTTCATGGTCCTTCTTTATCCTGATGCTTATTCCACGGGCTTTTAATTTACCACATATAGGTATCCCATTCGATATTCTGATGCTATTGATACCTTTTTTACTGGCCTCCATCTTCTTCTCCATGACAGTTTCAGTATTCCTGCCTCACAGGGAAACAGGGATGATTGTCTTTATGTTCATGTCCCTTATCCTGCTGTTTTTAAGTGGGGTTTCCTGGCCACAATCCAATATAAATGGATTTTGGGAGGCATTTGCCTGGATATTCCCCTCTACCAGCGGGGTGCAGGCATATATTAAAATCAATACAATGGGTGCCGATTTGCAACACATTTCATTTGAGTACATAAGCCTATGGATACAAACTGCAATTTATTTTGCAACCACTTACTGGGCGTATAACTGGCAAATAAAAAAAGGCAGAAATAAATCCAATAAATCAGCTAAAATTTAGATATAAAATGCAGGACTCATTCATGATGGATATTTCATCATGGGTAACTTAGGCAGTGCGTATTGGTGCTTTATCAGAAGTGATATGATTGACTTATAGCTTTACACTTCCATAAACAATGATAGTAGAAAAAGTCCATCCGGTTCTCTATCCAGATTTTCCCGTAAGCAATCTTATTTTATCTGCAAAACAACCAGAGGAGGAGTACCAGAAAAGATGTCCTGCTTAACATCCTTATATACAATACAACACTATCTCAAAAGCAAGACGGTCCCTTTTCCATTCCAAAAAGGCAGTTTGATAAACCTTAAATATTATTATCCCGCAATATTCTCTTAGCTTATTGCTTTATAAATTTACTGGTTTGTGTCATGAGATCATCAATTAGTCTGATGGTATAAAAGCCTCTAGACAAAGTGCTTATATCAATTTTACAAGTCGTAGAGGTTGCTATTTTATAAATTAACATATTCCCTTTCAAATCATAAATAGATATTTTAGTACCGGCGTTGATATTAGTTATATTCAGGTCATCCTTTGTAGGATTCGGATATATGAATAACGAATTATCATTGGGGTCATTAAATCCACTTGAAATATCCTGTAATACTGTTATGGCTTGTGGTGAAACTCCAGTTCCAAAAATCATTAGCGAAGCAGCCCTTAAACTTGCTGTCAAATTTGACTGTGCTGTTAAAATTAACGTAGCATTTCCTGAGCCACTTTCAATGCTTAAGGTTAACCAAGGTTGATTACTTAGTACTGTCCAGTTTGTATTCGAATGGATATTAAATGTTGAAGTATTAACAGGTGTAATTGTCAGGGTATTAGCTGAAACAGTCAAAATAGGCATCCCAGCATCTTGTGTTACTAAGATTGATTGGGATGGCACATTATTACCTGATACATTTATCATAGCAGTTCTTGTATCGGACGTTTGGTTAGCTTGTGCTGTTAATAGAACTGTTGCACTGTTTGACCCTTTATAAGTGTTTAATGTCAGCCAGGATTGATCACTGGAAGCTGTCCAACCAATATTCGAAATTATCACAAATGTTTTTGTACTGTTTTCTGCAGCTGCAATCAGGACATCATTCGACTGGACTGATAAATAAGCAGCGCCGGCATCTTGTATCACGTTAATAGTGATAGGTGTTATTCCTGTTCCGGTAATTGTAACTGTAGCATTACGTACTGCTATTGTTGGATTGGAATTAGCTGTCAGCGTTATGGTTGAATTTCCGGTTCCTTTAGAGGTGTTCACAATCAGCCAATCTTGATTACTGGCGATGTTCCAGTTCATATTCGAAGTAATATTAAATGTCGCTGGACTCCCCTGTAATGCTCCAACAGATAATACATTGGATGAAACTACTAATGACGGAGTCGCTCCATCCTGAGTTACTGTTATAACCTCTGAATTACTTCCTGCGTCAGAAATGATTAGAACAGCACATCTTTTTTCTGCAAAAGGATTTGCCTGAGCTGTTAAAGTGACAGTCGAATTTGCTGAACCCGAAGAACTTCCCACTGTCAGCCAGTTTTGATTGTTTGATATAGTCCAGTTCTTAGAAGTATTGATATCAAATGTAGCTTTACTGTTTTCATCAGCTGCTATTGTCAGATTATTCGTTGAAACGGACAATACATTTAAATGCATTTTTAATACTGAAGTTGATGTTCCAATTAAAATGTCAGTTGATGATGCCTGGTTATTAAACAATTTCAAACTTTCAAATGCTCCTGTATTTGGACCTAAATACTGGCTAACACTGCAGTTAGTATCGTTTTGATAAATACTTACTCTATTATTAGAGCTATAAATATAAAATAATGTATTGTTATTTTTATAGGCTCTTACTGAAACAATCGCTCCAGTTTCAGTACTTACATCACTCAATTTCGATTTTGTATTACCATCAATCACTACAATATGACCCGTTGATGTTGAGGCAACTATATCAACAACACCATCATTATTAAAGTCAAACAGATCAATATTGGTATAGTTACTTTCTGTAGATGTCCAATATGAATGATCTGTGCTGTTTATTACTTGTATTGCACCATTGCAAACGATTATCTCTTTTTTCCCATCTCCATTGATATCTGTGCATCGTAATACAGGAGTTGAATAGCCTGAATGGATGCTGACATTCCATTTTATCGACCAGTCTGTAGGATTGATAACATACAAGGTGGAACCGGAAGATGCTATCAGTTCTTCCTTGCCATCATTGTCGATATCCTGAACTTCCAAAGAGTGAAGTTGACCTATATTCCCTGTTGAAAAAACATGTTTTGATTTTATTACATGATTTTTTCCATCAATAATCCATATTTCTCCTGTATAGGTTTGATCGGCAGCAACTATGATTTCATTATTTCCATCATTATCAATGTCACTGATTGATACATTGTATAATCCTTGCCATGCTCCATACAGAAAGTTACCATCGCATTTCCATTTTAATTTATTGGTCTGTGCATCAATGATCAAAATAATTCCGCTATCATATCCACTTTCACTTTCGTATGAAACAGCAACAATTTCATCTTTTCCATCACCATCAACATCCCCGGTTGCAACGGCATAAAATGGCCCTTCCATATCGTCACTTCTCCATAGTAATTTAGTATCAGCAACATTATAAATATATAAATAATCAGAACCCGTTGAAGTCCACCCGGCTCCCCAAATAAGTTCCTTTTTTCCATCATTATTAACGTCGGCATAATTTATCGCACTTACACCATGTTCAGGGTTTGATACTGCCCAGATGAGTGAATGAGTTACTGAATTATAGCAATGAATTTCTCCCCATTGACCATCTCCATATAGTATTTCATCTACACCATCATTGTTTACATCTGCCAACAGCAAGGCATTTATATCCAGATCGGTTTTAATGCTATATTTAGTTGTTTTGGTATCAATATCATACACATAAATATAGTACCAGGACTGGGCAAAAACTACTTCCTGCTTTGAATCACTATCAATATCCGACAATTCAATATATCCTTCACCTGAAGTACTAAAATTCCATATATTAGTCAGTGTCGACCCTTCCAGTTTATAAATAGAACCAGAAGAGAGCACAATCTCATTCTTATTACTATCGTCTAGTTTACCTACCCTTACATAATTTGCCCCTTTGTTAATCGCATACTTCTGGGCTAAAGTTGTTGCATTTAACACATAGGTATTTTGTGGACAAGAAATAACTATCTCTTTTTCAGAATCATTATCGGCATCTGCATAAACAATCGAATTTATGGATTCTGTAACGGGGCTGACACTTTTAACCAACTCTTTCGTGACTGCATTGTATATCTCAATTGTACCATTGTCATATCCTAACAAAATTTCATAATTGCCATCATTATTTAAATCGACAACTTCAAGTGTATTTATCATGTTTGCTCCAACTGGACTTACCCAAACCTGATTCCATATTTTATCAGTGGAATCATAACGCATAATGTACCAAAAGTCACCACCACCAAAAGTTTGATTTGATGCAGTACAAATTAATTCTGTATTTCCATCTTTATCAATATCTAACGAATGCATGGAATTTCTTCCTATCGAACTACCCATGATGGAATACAAGTTTTCAATTTTCGCAGTCATTGGTGTTTTCAGAATGGATGATTGTGCTGAATTAATCCCCATAAATCTTGTTTTGGAGGCTACCACCGGTTTTATTAAATTAAAATCAGATTCTGAAAAATTGAGTTTTTTATTGTTTGAGTCTATAATATCTTGTCCGTAGATATTTTTTTGAATGGTTTTCTGGCTGTATGCAGAAATTGTATATCCAAAAAGAAATACACTAAATAAGAATGTAAGAACACGTTTCATCTCATTATTTTTTTGTTTTGTTAATATATAGTAATAACGGGCTTAAATTCAATAACACTGGTTGTGTCTGGAAAGACATTTAACAAGCAAAAAAAGTTGAATTATAACTGACATCCAATGTGCAGAATCCTTTTTTAGCACCTTGATTTTGAATACTAATAAACTAATTCATTTTCACAAAAAGATATTTTCCAGCTTAACCCTCGGGATTCTTGAATTAATCGACGTATCTTTATGTTATATTATGGCAACACCTGCAAATGTAAGTGTATTTTTGTAAATTAATACAACAGTGTATTAATTTATTTCTTTTTTATTACTGTTGTAATCTCCTGTTTTTTTTTGACCACGTATTATTTGCTCTACCATTTCTTTTCTAAGACGGGTGTATTCATTTTCATTCAGAATTTACTTTAAACTAAGTACAGTGTGTAGTAAAAAAAATTATATCGGCAGTTTAAAACTTATCAGGTACTGCAAAATTTGGTATCGGAACATAGCACTTTATGGATTAATATTCTCGCCCCCTGTGCTGATTTCTGATACATGGTAGGTTTCGGTCCTTTTAAATTCATTCAAATCAATGCTGTATAAGTCAGCAGAAGGTTCAAAAGAATATTCATCCTGATCAATGCCACCAAGCAGATAGAGCTTATTATCAGCACAAAACAATTCACTGAATTTTAGAGATAAATCAATCAAATACACATTTAACTCTTTTGTAACTACATTGTACGTTTGTATTTTCCCATCTTCGAAAATATAAATCATATCTTCGCGGCAAGCTATACCGGGTCTTTCCACAGCATAAAGCAGTTGCCGGCTTTCCACATTCCATTTCCCCGTTACAATGTTGTAGCTGTCAATTTCCTTTAACGGCTTGTTATGAAAACCTCCGGATAAATAAATGATATTTCCCATAAGGACTCCCTTTGTTTCCTTGCCAGAAGGCATATCCTCCAGTTCATACCAGTATCCCGTTTTCAGGTTACACGAGTGTACTTTGTTGGAATACTCCTTTTCCCCGTTTGCCTTCAACCGGGTAGAACCACCCATTACAATCAGGTTATCAGCATACACAAACGAAGCAAAATTTATGGCCTTATGTGGATTAGCATGATCCACCAGGATGCTGTTGTGCTTTATGTCATATACCTCAATTTTATCATCCAGGTATTCCGTCCTTCCATCTCTTGATAAAGTTTTACCGCCAAAGATGTATATTTTTCCTTTATAATACTGAACACCGTGACATGCTCGCTTGCTGAATTTCAGTTTGCTGGTCGTCCATGTATTTGTTGGTATATCATAGATCTGTAACTTTCCGCTAAATTCTTGCCAGGACATACTTGGTTTATTAAGATGAGCTAATAAGTTATCTCCGTCATACCCATAATCATTCATCGCTTTTAATGCCTGATCTTCTCCAAACGAAGCATCCCCGCCAATAACGCAAATCTTCCCTCCTATTACAACCGAACCTACTGAATAGAACCCTTCTTTTAATGACTTCAACTGTTTATACATGATTTTCGGCTGCAACTGCTGTAAGTCTGATACCACCGTAACTTCCCTGAGCATTTGAGCATCTTCAGTAAGCGTTACAACAAAGTCCATCCCCTTTAACTCGGAGATAGAAAACTTTCTGGTGCCATAACCTACGTGTGAAAAGCTCAAAGTATCCTTACTATTGGTTTTCAACAAATCTTTAAGATTAAATTCCCCTTTACCATTGGTAACGGCTATAACCCCTCTGCTGATAGAAACGACATTAACGTCTGCCAGCGGGTTATTTAATTCCGTATCTAAAACAACCCCTCTGTTTTGTGCGGTCGTATAGAAAGCTGTAAATACAAAAATCAACATCAATGACATCGATGTTGATTTTCTGCATTTATTCTTATGATTCATACTGCCTGATGTCTAATTAAATTACGAATATCTTTAGGAACCGGTGCATTTTAATCATATTTTATTTCTTTTACTCCTGCTCCATTTGTAAGTTGTGTAGAAATAATAACTACAATTAGTTTTTAGTCACCGTAGAGTATCCGGTTCCGCCAACACAATCAAAGACAATATGAAACAAGTATTTACTTTCCATTACTTATCAGTTATCAGTTTTTCAATCTCATTCAGGTGTAACCTGATATGCCCAGTATAATTCTGTATCATTGACTTTAACGACACTTTCACATTTAGGGCAGTGATCCATTCATTCGTCAATTTATCAGGGTTCACATGATTAATCACATGGACAATATGGATATTCAAATATTTCCATAACTGAACCAGATCATTCCAATTCTCACTCTTATAGTCCTGAATGGCAATCCAGCGGTCATTATTGCCAAGATTCGCGTAATCAGGAAACACTAACGGACTATGTTGGTATTGCAGATGAACAATTCGGTGTATATTATTGGTTGCTGAATCAATCATATGTCCCACAATTTGCTTGATGGTTCGATGTTGGCTATTTTCCTTTTTTGTGAGTACCTCTTCCGATAGAGATAATAACTTAAGTTCCCATTCTTCTACCAAGCTCAACAGTTCCTGATTGTTTCTTTCAAATTCATTCATGTTTGTTTTTAATACTAAAGTAATGGAATAAATTCCATTACTACAATTTCAATTGAGCCTGTGGCATTTATTATTTATAACTATCTGGATCCTAAAATCAACATTGACTGCAATGGTTTCTGTCCGCCATCTCTCCTGTTATTTAATCCTTGCTTTTTCCAATGCAGCGTTTAGCGCATCTCTAAATATATCATACGACCATGTAGCACCGGTTATCGCATCCACTTGCTTCATGCTTTTTGTTTTTAAAAACGCTTTCGTATAGGCTTTTATTCCTTTTAGTTCCTGGCGACACTGCTTTATATAATAAGGGGTAAATTGAAAGTGCCGTTCGTACTTAGGTCCAAAAACCTCATTTTTTTCTTTATCCAGAATTTTAAAGTCGAGTAAAATAACCTCATCGTTTTTAATTTTCAAAGTCACTTTTCCCCAAAAAGCTTCGGAGGTATATTTCGACCGTGACTCTCCCTTATAAACTCCATCTTTGAATTGTTTCGTTGCATACATGGGTATACAACATAGAACAATCGCGATTGCTAAAAATACGAGTACTTGTAATTTCATATACTTGATTTTTATGTCGGTTTACTCTTTTAAAACTGGCTATCAATCTACTCTTATACACAACCTCTACTTATTTTCAACACATTTTTCCCGATTAGTCATCAGGAAGTTACGCTTAACTTTCACTATCTATGCTAACAATCTATCCCCGGTATATCTCCCGGATTCCATATTACACCGGTTCCGACAATCTTGCCTTTTTCAATGCAGCCTTCAACGCATCACTGAATATATTATATGACCACGTGGCACCGGTTATAGCATCCACCTTCTCCAAATTTTTGGTTTTCATAAATGCTTCCGTATATGCCTTTATTCCTTTTAATTCATTGCGGCATTGGGCTACATACTCAGGGTGGTCTTTGAAAAAACGTTCGTAATCAGGCCCAAAGACTTCATTTTTTT
>Ga0302209_10000656_pt1 | contig 16103 bp, 10 predicted proteins | sample II_Fen_E3_1_FD_194574 | JGI IMG/M metagenome (GOLD analysis project Ga0302209, IMG submission 194574) | Peat permafrost microbial communities from Stordalen Mire near Abisko, Sweden - II_Fen_E3_1 | ecosystem: Environmental > Terrestrial > Soil > Wetlands > Permafrost | place: Sweden: Abisko...
TATATTTTTATAAAAAAGGGAAAATAAACTTTATATCAAGGGGCAATGGATTTCTGATTAAATTTCCCTGGGATATCAACCTTATAAAAGAAGAATTTAATCAAACAAGGTTTTTCTGCTTATAAACCCCCTCAATATAAGCCGCCCCAAGTCCGTTAGCTAACGGAGATGTAAAGAGTGGGATTACAGAGGTTCTAATTTGATTAAAAAGAACAAACTGCCTTAAAGCCGCCCCAAGTCCGTTAGCTAACGGAGATGTAAAAAGTGGAATTACTGAGGTTCTAATTTGATTAAAAAGAACAAACTACCTTAAAGCCGCCCCAAGCCCCTGAAGGGGATGTGAAGAGTGGGATTACAGAGTATTTAATTTAGGGATTAAGAGATTTTAAAGAGTGGGATACCTGAGGTTATAATTTTGAATTCGTCTAAACAATAAGTTTTTCAAAAGAAATTTGCATTTAGTTCATTAGCTAACGGGAATGTAAAGTTAAACTCACATTCAAAACTAGACGCTAGTTTTGAATTTAAATGATTATACCTATACTTTATTATAAATAACTCAAGTATCCCACTCTTTACATCCCCTTCAGGGGCTTGGGGCAGCACAAGTGAAGATTACAACAACCCTTTTATACTATAGGATAGTGGCGGTACATGTACAGATTACAACTATATCTTTATCATTCAGCTTGGGAAGTGAGTCAGCTGAAACTAGCAAGCAGTCACTACTCCCATAAATACAGGATGTATCAAAATCCATCGGCAGTCTCGTAAATACGGGATATCTCAAGCTCGATATGAATAAAGGAATAAATAATAAACATTGTAAAACTTTATTTCTATCTTCGAAACCTACTATGTAACTCTTTGCAAACCATTACATAGTAAGGTAATAAATAGATAAATACAGTTTTTTATAATTTATTTCCTAACATTTCTTTTAGCAAAAAAGTTTTAGATAAAGATTTTTTTTCTATCTATAAATTACAAGAACATTTGTAACTACCAGGCTCAATAAACACATGTAGTGGAAAACAATAACACCAGCCCGGCTTATGAAGAATGAATAAAAACCTGTATCTCTTCTGACGGATTACATAGTAATTACCATTGTTTCTTAAAAAATGACCCGGTTATATCGACCCATTTTTGCACTCCGCCACGCCATAAAGCCTGCTGTTTATTAACACTTAAAGACATGATGGATAATCATTTATAATTATTACCTTTGCCGCTTCTTATATCAGAGCCTGTTTAGAGTTGTTTGCCTGGATTACAAACGGTTACCGTTTACGGCTCTCCTGTTCTAGAAAAGGATACCTGTCATCATGAATTTTGTACTAATTTCCAACTAACAATTTTACACTATACTAATTTAAATAACAATTTTTTTTATGAGAAAACTCACTATTATTTTATGCCTTCTGGTAGCCATGATCGCAAAGTCGCAAACTAACCTTCAGGTGCTGTACGATTTTGGAAGCCAACGTAAGTATCTGACCACTACCGTCGAAATGTTTAAACCGGATAAATGGGGTACCAATTACCTTTTTGTCGATATGTATTTCAACGGGGGTACCCAACATCACCCTTCCACCGCCTACACCGAAATTGCCCGTACCTTAAAGTTCTGGAATGGCCCGTTAAGTGCCCATGTTGAATACAACGGCGGTTTATTTTCGGTAGGAAATTCCTATCTCCCGATTAACAATGCCTGGCTGGGGGGTGTCGACTATGGCTGGCACGATGCATCTTTCAATAAATTCCTGAACTTTAAAGTGCTTTACAAATACATACAGGGTAAAAACCCGGCTTCCTTTCAACTTACCGGAGTGTGGAACCTGAATTACTTCAGTAAAAAACTTACCGTTTCCGGGTTTGCCGATTTCTGGAGAGAAGACAACCTGAATTTCACCAACGGAAGTGGCGATCCCATCACTCCTTCCAGAACGGACTTTGTTTTCATCACCGAACCTCAGTTCTGGTACAATCCGACCGAACATCTATCATTGGGTGGCGAAGTACAGATTGCCAGCAACTTCAGTGCAGTCAACGGATTTAAAGTGGCTCCGAAATTAGGGGTGAAATGGAATTTCTAAATCAATAAAATCAAACGGATATGTTAGAAAAAATATTTAAGCTTAAAGAAAACGGGACGACCATACGGATCGAGATCATTGCCGGTATCACCACGTTTATGACTATGGCCTATATCCTGTTCCTGAACCCAAATATTTTAGGGGTTACCGGGATGGATAAAAATGCCGTGTTTTTTGCAACGGCTATTTCGGCCGGATTTGTAACCATTGCCATGGGACTGGTTGCTAACTTCCCAATGGCATTGGCTCCCGGCATGGGACTCAATGCGCTTTTTGCTACCGTGGCACTCGCCGGAGTAGGCATGCCCTGGCAATCTGCCCTCGGGGCGGTATTTATTTCAGGATTAATTTTTATCCTGTTGACCGTTACCAAGGTTCGTCAGATTCTGGTTGTAGCTGTACCCAACTCGCTGAAAAATGCAATCACTGTGGGTATCGGACTGTTCATCACCATCATCGGTTTCAAACTCTCCGAAATTATGGTGGTTACTGCTAAGGTAATCCCTCCTACCCTGGAAGCTTTATCGAAAGGTGCAGCCCCCACCACGCTGAAGTTCTTCGAATGGAATATCGGAATGGGAAGTTTCACCAATCCATCCATGGTACTTTGCCTGATCGGACTGGCTATGGCGGCTATCTTAATGTCGTTGCACGTCAAAGGTTCCCTGTTGATCAGCATTGTTGTTGCCACCCTGATAGGCATCCCTATGGGCGTTACGGTGATTCCTGCTCATTTCACATTTTTCAGCCTCCCCGATTTCAAGCATTTGGCCGTTGGAGCCCTGGACATCAAAGGAGCGTTGAATATGGGCATCTGGACCGTGATTTTTACCTTTACCTTTGTTGAACTGTTCGATACGTTCGGAACACTGGTCGGAACCGCCACAAAGGCCGGACTGATCGATAAAGAAGGAAAATCACCAAAAATCGGGAAAGCCATGTTGGTGGATGCGATCGGCGTATCATTCGGTGCCTTGATGGGTACCAGTACAGTAACTACCTATGTCGAAAGTGCTGCCGGTATCGGTGAAGGCGGACGTACCGGATTAACAGCAGTTACCACCGGTGTATTGTTCCTGTTAGCATTGGTTCTTGCACCACTGGCCGGAATCATCCCGAGTGCTGCCACAGCTCCCGCGTTGATCATTGTCGGTGTGCTGATGGCCTCCTCGATTGTCGAAATCGATTTCAACGACTTTACCGAAAGCTTCCCTGCATTCCTGACCTTTATCCTGATGCCGTTGACCTACAGCATTGCCAACGGTATTGCCGGCGGTATTGTGGCCTACGTTATGCTGAAAGTCGTTACCGGAAAAGCTAAAAAGGTACATTGGATGATGTATTTGCTTTTTGTGTTGGTGGTGGTACGCTACATTTTCCTGAGCGAATAATCGATTTATTGGAGTAACTGAAATTTTCTACAAGAGGCGGTCTGATCTACAGGCTGCCTCTTTTGTGTTTTCAGCATGCTTTGTGTTTTTATCCTGAATTGATGCTTTATCGTGTTTATTTCCTATCCCGGACTGACCCCACCTATCCCCTGCCTCTTCCAGTTATTTTCTGCTTCCCTCCGCCTTAGCTCCACCTTTCGTTTGCATCCGGTTCTGTTTAAAACAAAAAACTACTAAATTCAAATGAATACCTGATCAATATATAATCAATTCTTATATAAAATTTGCTTATTAATTGCTTTTATATTGATTATATATTGATTATATACTGATTATATCAAAATGGGAAGCGAACAAAAGGCAGACGTAAGGCGGAGCAAACGGGCAGCTATAAAACAACAAATTCAATAAGCCATTATCAACATATTTCAAATTGCAACCTGAAAAATTGACAAATGCAGCATTTAAATTTTTAAATTTTTATTTCACCTGTATTTTAATCAAACCGTTGGAATTAAATTAAACTTAGCAATCGCATTATTATATTACGTTGTACAATTTTAAATTTCTAAATTTTTAATATTGTTCTGCTCAAAACAGCCCCATTTTCACCCTTTTTATTGAGTGGAAAAACTGTGTCCTAAAAATAAGTTGTAATATATTTTTATCTATCTGGCTTACTGCGCATTACAAAATAGTCTGTCCTAATTATTTTTAGATTGTTTTTTTGCAATGTATTAATTAAAAACTAATTTAGTTCACGAAAAAACAGAAAAAGAAATACAAAGAACACAAAACAGGGTTTCATACCATAATTATATATTAATTTGGTGTTAAATTTCGACTCGCCACACTTTGACAATACTGAATAGTATTTATTATTATTATTAATATTTGGTGAAAGAAGTTACAATAAATTCATTTTGCAAGGTTAATAAATAGTAATATTTTAACAGCGGTTATTCTATTATCTTCGCTTTGGAGAGACCAGATTAGCGATCATTTTTTTTGAAGGAATAAAATTAAAGGATATTAAATTGCTTCTAACAAATATCAATTGAATTGATACGTTAGAGCTCAAAATTGAAAATATTCAGTCAGTGAACTTTCAACTATCTTTTAAATGAATAAAGTAAGCAGGCAAAGATAAAATTGTTCAATTTCTTAGTTAAATAGTGACAAAAATCAAACATTATAAAAATCAAAAAAGACTCTTATGAAAAAGTTTAAATTAATTACGGCGGTTATTGCTGTTTTGGTATACACGAATCTCCTTTTTGCAGGAAATCCGAAGACATCTGGCTCCGAAGATAATCTAGCTAATTTGCTGATTGAAAAAATGGGAAAAGATGTAGTTCTTACCGACAGCCAAAAACTTGTTATAAAGACAAAATTAAAAACATACATCCTAAAGATGCAAAATGCACATGCATTAACCAAAAATGATGAAAGATTTTCTAAAAAGGAACAAGCAAGTAATGAATATCAATCATCGTTGGATAGCATCCTTACCCCAACACAAAGCCAGCAGCTTCAACTGAAAATTAAAGAGCGTGAGAATGTTAAATTAACTGCTAAATAAAACAAAATTCATAAACTAAATAAGAGTACCCTTATGAAAACAAAATATTTTATACTTTCTCTGTTTTTTTTAATTTTCGGCTTGTGTACTCAAGCTCAAACTTATAATATAAATCAATCTCAAACCATCTCGGTAACAACAGCCTATGTGGACAACATAACATCCATGATATGGAATGTAACCGGTACTGTGACTAACAAACCATTACTGATAACCTATAATATAGGAACTGAATACCGTTGGGATTTAGTTAAAATATATAGTATTGATAGTAGTGGTGCTGAAGTTCTGTTGGTTACTTTGAGTGGAATTCAAAGCGGAAGTATATCCTCAGTACTACCCACAGGAAAAGTAAAAATAACTTTCACCAGCGATGGGAGTGTATGTTATCTAACAAATCCTGCATTATATAGTGGAGTGAATATAACTTTTTCCACTGATACTACATATCCGTCAAGCACCTTAGCAAATAGCTATATCTCAGGCAATGCTATTGTAAATGGGAATGTAGGCATTGGTGTGCTAAATCCAAGTTATAAATTGGAAGTAAATGGAAGCGCTAAATTTCTTGAAAATGTTCAATGTAACAGCACAATTTCATTTGCAGATAATGCCCGTTTTACTGTCACTAGTGCAACAATTCCGAATTTACGAATGCCTTCTTATTCTATGCCCCAATATGGCATTGGAGCTCCGGGTGTCGGTGGCTCAGCAGATTTATGGTTGTCAGGAAATAATTCAATCAGAATGTTTACAGCAGGAAATCCCACTCCAAAAGTTACTATATTAAATAACGGGTTTTTGGGAATTGGAACTACAGCTCCTGACCAGGTACTTACAGTTAAAGGGAAAATACATGCAGAAGAAGTAATCATAGATTTGAATGTACCTATTGCAGATTTCGTATTTAAACCAACCTATAAATTAATGCCCTTAAATCAGGTAGAGCAGTATGTAAAAACAAATTTGCATTTACCCGAAATACCTTCAGCATCTCAAATTAAAAAAAATGGTCTGAGCCTGGGTGAAATGCAGAATAAGTTACTACAGAAAGTGGAAGAACTGACACTGTATATGATTGATCAGCAAAAGATCATCAATCTGCAAAGTGCACAGATCAGTCAACAAAATGCAAAAATAGAGACCCTTGAGAAAAAACTGAAGTAAGAACTACTTTTCACCTTGTCGAGGCAAGAAATTGAAGAAGTCATGTTTACTGGTTCAAATCAAATAATTTCGTTATGAAAAAAATAATCATTTCAATATTGCTTTGGCACATCATTATATGTGTTAATGCACAAACATCGCATACACTTACCACCGACCGCAATGCCTACCGTGCTGCCGACAACATTGTAAAACAGCAAGTGGAATTCAAAGATCCCGGTAGTTCAGGGAGGGGTCTGTTTTGGGATTTCAGCATGGTGCAGCCCATCAATGAGGGATATTCTCTAAAATATTTTATTCCCGACTCCACAAACATGATCCGGTTGTGCGGACAAGAACATAACACACGGTATTATTACCTGCAGGAACATGACAGTCTGCAGGCAGTAGGTTTTGAAAATTCCACTACGTATATGGAATACCCCATACCGGAACTGCGAATGCATTTTCCGTTTGTGTATGGCGATTCCCTGTATAGTACTTTCGAAGGCAAAGGAGAATACTGCCATCGTCTTAAGCTGGCAATTAAAGGATATACACGTGTTATGGCTGATGCCGAAGGAGACTTAAAACTCCCTGAATTTGAAACGGTAAAGAAAGCCTTGCGGGTTCGTACACTTCGCCATTATACGGAAACAGGGAAAGACAGCCTGGAAATGACACTCGACACCTACTCGTGGTATGCTGCAGGCATCCGGTATCCCGTATTCGAAAGCGTGAAAACTACCCTAAGCAAAAAAGGGGATAAAAAAGACGAACTGGGAGAAAGTATGAAGGATACCACGGTGTTCAGCACCTCCTTTTTCTACCCACCTGAGAAACAGACTTCCCAGGTACAAACCGACCCGATCCCCCCAGAAAGTAAGGAAGCAATCTTAGGGGCAGCAGCTGTGTTTACGGAAGCCAGCTTAATGCCCAACCCTGTAATAGATAATCTGGTTATTAACTATAAACTGACCCGTCCTGCAAAAATTTGGTTTACCGTTCACAATAACGTGGGCATACAACTTTGCCAGACTACACCCGAAAACAGGACTGAAGGTATTAATAGCACGAATGTAACCATGAGTAGCCTGTTAACCGGAGTATACTCCTTGTATGTGCATGTGGACGATATGGTGATGAAATTAAATGTGGTGAAGAAATAAAAGAAAAAAACAAGTACTAAAAATTATGAATCATCTAAATAAATCTTTCTTTATCATCGGATTATTTTCTATTCTATTTACTCAATCTGGACATACTGAAAATGCTCCAGCCGGAGGCGGAATAATTAATTCGACAGCTTATGCACAATCCAGACTTGATATTATTCCCCACTCACCCGAAGCAGAATCTTTAGGAAAATACGGAGTATTACCCGTCACATTGTATTCAGGAACACCCCAAATTAGCATTCCTCTGTTTGAAATTAAGACACCAACAATCTCTGTGCCATTTGCGTTACAATACAGTTATAATGGCTGTAAACCAAATGAAATGGCAACTTCCATTGGTTTAGGCTGGACATTATCAGGTACTGGTGTGATAACGCGAATAATTAAAGGAAAGTTTGACGAAGATATGGGATCAACCGGTAGTTTTGACTCCTATGGTTCTTTAGACCCTTTATATGTTGACCAATCATATCTAATAAGTGTTGGGATATCATCGGCCGATGCTGAACCGGATGAATTTAAATTCAATATAGGAAAATACAGTGGTGATTTTATTATAATGAATGGAAAAGCTTATATAAGCAGATGTCCAAATATCAAAATATCTCCTCTCAAAGTAAATGGATCTATAGTTAGTTTTTTACTTATTGATGAAGAAGGAAATCAATATCTATTTGAGGATGCAGAGGTTACTCATGGAAAGAACCAACCCACCCATAAATCAGCCTGGTATATAAGTCGCATTATTAGTGCAAACAAGCAAGATACTATTTCGTTTAGTTATACCGGATACACTTATAAGCAACCTACAACTATTTATGATTCATACAGTGTTTCGCATTCAGACTGCAACCCGAGTCAAGTAGACCAGGGTACATTATCGACCAATGCTTCTAACGGTGCTTTTGTAGATGCATTATTACTCCAGTCTGTGAGTTGCAAGTATAGTTCTCTTAATTTTGAGTTGAATACAATCAGGCAAGATTTAGTAGGTAGTACGGATGCTAAAAGACTAACTAGCATTACAATGCAAGCAACTGGATCTGAATTAGTGCGTAAAATTACATTGAATCAAAGCTATTTTACGAATAACAGTAGACTTAAATTAAATTCTGTTGTATTAGAAGATGTAAATAAATCCTATTTTTTCAATTATGAGGACACCAGCTTCCCTGAAATAGCATCAAGAGCTATAGATTTATATGGATACTATAATGGAGAAAATGGAAATACCAATTTATTTCCTCTGGGATGTTTTTCGACAAGTTCCATTCTTTCGCCGGCTAATAGGAACGCAAATAAACAATATGGAAAGATAGGGATACTAAAATCAATCATATATCCGACAGGTGGTTTTTCAGAATTTACCTGGGAACAAAACAAGATTGGACATATACCAGAACCAGTCGTCACTAAACCTACATTGGCAGTTGTTTGTGAATACAATGTAAATGATTCACACAATGACATAACAACAAATCGAGCAAATTTCACAATTGGTGTTGGTCAAAAGATTAAAGTTACTTGCTCGAATTATGATGAGGTATATCCAACGATACCTATTCTTCAAATTCTATCCGGGAGTAAACCCATTTATACATCACCACTGCTGATATATCCCAACGATAATAATAGTGATAGTATCTATTTAAGTCCTGGCACATATTCCTTAATGGTTCAATGTCAGAAAGGTATTTGGAAAGTGGACGGACGAATTGAATATGTTGTTTACACTACCGATTTATCCCACATAACCGACGGTCCAGGTCTTAGGATTCAACAGATTGCATCCTACGACAACAAAAATACAAAAACTCCACTATTTACAGATTCCTATAATTATAATGACGGACAGGTAAATATGTCAGATGCAATAAACTCATATGGTCTTGAAACCAGAGGTGTTGGTGGAAGTGTGTATAATACATGTTATTTTGCATCTATCAGATCGGCACTAAGTGATTATGACAACGAACAGTTTTACTATTCAAAAGTTACAAAAACAAGTAAAAATGCCCAAATAACGGGGAAAACAGACTACGAATACATTAAAAGCCCTTATATTCAAGATATTATACTTCATTCGGAAATCGATTATAAATATGAAAATAGTCAATTTTCCCCTGTGAGTTCAAAAGTTTGCGATTATAAACATATTTTAAAAAACAGTTGGCATACACTCAAGGCAGCAAAAACTCTCATGGTAGGAGCATCTACTTGTCCTGTTACTAATTCAAGTTGGGTTTCAACTTTAGCATCTCCGGATTTAACACAAGCCTGTTCTTTAACTGAAATATATTCTCTTACAAGTCAGGATGTTGTAAATGTAGGATTTACATTATTGTCACAGGAAAAAAATACAAATTATGATGGAAACGGACAAAATGGAATTGTCTCTCAAACAGATTATTATTATGACAATCCAAATCAGACTTATCCAACTCAAATTGTCAATCAAAACAGTGCAGGTGAGCAAATTACAACTCAATTTAAATACCCTTTGGATTATAATTGGAATGCAGTTAAAATGCCAGATGAAATTAATGAAATTTACAAGAATGAAATTCAAACAGCTATAAATACATTTTATACTTCAAGGACTAAATTACTTACTGAACTTGCTCCTTATCAATTGTATATATCATGCTCAGCAGCAAACAAGTCAACATTCAGTTCTATTGTCAGCAAGTACCATTATGTGAATGACTTTTACAATGCTTCGAACACTGCTGCAATCAAAAGGAATACTAGTATAACGGATTTTAGCACGGCATTAAATACAGGTATTACCAGCAATAGCATACAGTGGCAAAAAGCAGTATTGTGGATGCAACTTAATAATATGACATCTCCTGTTATTGAAAAAATCGTTAGTATAAAAAAAACAAATGGTGATGAGCTCCTGCTTTCGGCAACGCGTAACGAATATTTGTTGAGTAATGACGCTGTCGTTTTGGAAAAAATTCAACAAACCGAAATAAATAATAGATTGCTTAAGTCCAATTTTTTATCAAATCAGGATAATTATTACAAGCTAAAATTCACAAATAAATACGATTCACACTTGAAGCTAATTACACAAACAGGTCCCGAGAATCTACCAAAAAATTATTTATGGGGATATAACGGACTATATCCTGTAGCAGAAATTAAAGGATCGGATTATTCAACCATCTCAGGACTTGTGAATAAAGAAATTCTAAACAATATTTCTGGCACTTATACAGAGCAAGAATTACTAACAGAATTACAAAAAATACGTACAGGCTTAAACGGGACTATTTCTCTTATAAATACCTTTACCTATGATCCGTTCTGGGGTATGTTATCTAAAACTGATGCAAGAGGTATTCGGTCACACTTTGGCTATAATGATTTTGGACAACTGAGTCAAATATCAGACAATAGAGAAAATATAGTGAAGGAATTTATTTACCATTATTATCATGTATATTATAACACGGATCAAACCCAAACATTTACAAAGAACAATTGTGAACCTTGTTACTCAGGCTCATCCGTTAAATATACTGTGCCTGCCAATAAGTATTCTTCCAATAATTCTCAGACGGATGCAGACCAACAAGCTATTAGCGAAATAAACTCACAAGGACAATCTTATGCAAATGCAAATGGAGTGTGTACGAACAACTGTACCGGTGTTGATCAAAAATGTATCAATGGAGTTTGTCAGACAGGAGCAAAAGTATATACAGACTCACGCCAAGATCCTGGAAATTATGTTGGTTATTTCAGATGCACTTACCATTATGAATGGACAGATCAAAGTCGCTCTGGTGATTATACAGAAATTGTTAAAGGTGGGTGTGCAATTACTATTGTTGTTCCTTTCTAGCATTAATTTATACGGTTAAATTACGGTTACTAAAACAGATCAAAATGGAGACTTCAGAAAAGTGTTCTTTATTTTTCAACTCTGCCTTAATTTAATGAATATTCCTATTTAACAGACTAATAAAATGCATATTTATTTATGAAAAAGAATCAATATCTTCAATGTAGCTTTTTTCATTATATTATAACTCTATTAATTTTTATAAATGCTTCTTCCATATTTGGTCAAACCGGTGGGGTAATTGTTTTATCGAATGGCACTCCAGCCACTGTAGTCGCGGTAACTGCTACTCAGCTAGTTGATTTAAAGCCCGGGTTTCATGCAACGGGGACCATAGGTGCAAGCTTTAATGCCAGAATTGGAACGAACAACAGTTTATCCCCTGTCATTCAATTGGCTAGTGGCAGCACTGTGATTATTCCTACTTCTCCCAGTACAAGTCAGAATTTTATTCTGACCAAAAACTATCTGCTTCCATCAGACGATTCCCCTACATTGAATACTATTCAATATTTCGATGGATTAGGTCGACCAACGCAAACTATAGCTGTCGGTATCACTCATAATGGAGCAGATTTAGTATCACGCGTGGGTTACGATGATGCCGGGCGGGAAAATAAGAAATACCTGCCTGTACCCGTAGGTGGTAATTTTGGGCTTTTTGCCGACGATGGCAGTCTGTCGTCCGGCGGTGGAACTGTATACGGCAGCGATAGTCGTCCATACGTCGAAACCTTATTAGAAGCGTCTCCGCTCAATCGACCTATCGGTCAGAAAAGGCCTGGAGATGACTGGAGTGGTCATGCGGCAACCATCAGTTACGAAACTAATGGCAGTGATATACTTTATTTTACTGTTACTTCAGACTTCAAGATACAAAAAGGAACGAATTATGCTGCCGGTAGTTTGTATAAAACCATTACTACCGATGAGGATAAAAAATCGGTTACTGAATATAAGGATAAACTGGGACATGTGGTGATGAAGCAAAGCAGTATGGATGCACAGACCTATTATGTATACAACGATTTCGGACAGCTATGCTATGTATTACCTCCCGGTTTTATGGATGGTATCGGTAGCATTAGTTCTTTTGATGACACCAATGTTTTGTTGAAACAATTCGGTTATGTGTATCGATACGACGAGCGAGGGAATTGCAACTACAAGCGCTTACCTGGTTGCGACCCAATTTATATGGTTTACGACAAAGCCGACCGGTTGATATTGAGTCAGGATGGTAACCAGTATGCAAAGACACACAAGGAGTGGACGGTTACCAAATACGATATATTGGGACGAGTAATATTTACAGGCTTAACAAATAGTATAACCGGAAGTCAGACAGATCTGATTAATTTATATAAAAATGATCTTATTGTCGAAACCATAACTAATGGCACATATACCAATGTAAAGTTTACTGATGCTACTCCACTAACAATTAATTATTACGACAATTATAACTTCTTGCCCAGTGGCAGTACTCTGATATACGACAACAGTCAGGAACAAAACGGCTATACCTCCAAATTCTCCAATGCCATTGGATTGTTGACCGGTACCCGCACCTATATTTTGGATGGCACCGGTACAAACTATACTACTTCAGCTGTGTATTATGATGACAAGGGACATCCGGTGCAAACCCGTGCAACCAATCATCTGGGTGGATACGACCTTGTCTATAACCAGTACGATTTTACTGAAAAAGTGCTGAGAACCTACAAAACCCATGGCATTAACGGGACTTCGGATACTTACAAAGAATTGTATACGTATACCTATGACACCGGACAGCGTCTCAAAACAACTACGTATAGCCTGAATGGTGCCGCAGCAGTAACTTTAGCAAGTAATACTTACGATGAACTAGGGAGAGTAGAAGTGAAAAAACGCCATAATACAGAACCCGGGCTTTATGAGTATAATATCCAAAATTGGCCGACACGTATAAAAAGCGGGGATTTTGAGGAAAATCTATATTACAATAAAGACGTACCAACGGATACAAAGGTCTGCTATAATGGAAATATCGCCTATAGTTCCTGGACGTATAATGGTGTAACAAAAGGATATTCTTACGTGTACGATGACTTGAACCGTCTAAATTCTGCAACATTTAAGCAGGGAACATCGTTACAACCCAGTGGAAGTTTTGACGAAAGCTATACATATGACAAAATGGGAAATATTCTCACTTTACTACGTAAAAGCAACAACAAACTCGTGGATGAGCTGACCCTTCATTATACTAATGGAGAAAAAAGCAACCAGATTGATTGGATAACTGATAAACAAGGCACTCAGGGTCTTAACGACACCAAAGAATATCAGGACATTTCGAAGGCTACTTCGGGCGAGTTTGCTTACGATGTTAACGGTAACTTGATTAAAGATTTAGATCGTGATATATACACTATTAAATATAATGTATTAAATTTGCCGGATGTAATCCAGTTTAAGAATGGAAACCAAATCAAAAACCTGTATGATGCCGGCGGGCAAAAGTTAGGTACTGAATATTTTACATGGCGCCCCGGTGCAAATACCCCGATAGTAAATGCAGGTGATTTATTGAATATAAGTTATTCACAAACATCTACCGACCAGAGTGGCACTGCGTACATCGGGAACATTGAATATAATACGCTGAATGGAAATAATTCACTTACCACCTTAAGCCGCATTTATAACGACGAAGGGTATGTGGAGAATCCTGCTAATCCGCAATATTACTACTTTCGCCATGACCATTTAGGCGATAACCGGGAGGTGTGGTGTGCCAATACCAATACAGTGGCTCAACGCACACAGTATTATCCCAGCGGTCTTCCGTGGGCATACGACCGGACTGTTGATCACCCGGACTTACAACACCGAAAGTATAACGGGAAAGAGTTTGTGGAGATGCATGGGTATGATACGTATGATATTGTTTGGAGGCAGTATTATCCGGCGATAGGACGTTTTCAAACGCAGGATCCGGAAGCTGAGAATGACTATAACTTGAGTCCCTATACCATGTGTGGAAATAACATGGTTTTAAATACTGACCCAGATGGAAGACTTTTTGGGGTAGATAATTTAGTTGGGGCTGTGATAGGTGCAGGTATAGAATTAGGAACCCAAGTGATTACTAATGCAATCACTCATAGTGATAAAAAAATATCGTGGGGCAAAGTAGGGGTTGCTGCTGCAGAAGGATTTGTAACTGATGGTGCGAGTAATATCACGAAGGCTGTAGTACAAGTAGGTGCTGCTGTACTAAATAGTTATATTGATAATCATGATAAAGGTTTCAAAGCTATCGCTAAAGATGCTGTAGTAAACCTTGGTGTGGGTAAATTGGTTGGTAGTGGATCTAAATTGGTTAAAGGAGTTGAAAGTAAAGCTTTAAATAAAGTTGCAGATAAATTAGTTCCAAGTAAATCTCAAATTGTAAAACAAATAAGAGGTAGTTCTCTAAATACAAAAGAAGCAACAGCAATGGCGAAAACTGTTCAAAAGAGGATCACTAATGTAGCAAAACAAGTCAAAGAACTACCCAATAAAGTCTTAAAAAATTCAGTAAAGGAAGCTGCTAATGCTGAAGCTCATAAAAATAGTCCAAATAAAGAATATGTAGGGCCACTGTAATAAGTCTGTTACGCTGGGGAATAAAACAGAAAAAGGATTTCGCAATTATTCGGTAATGGATATAGAATCCGTAGTTCTACGTAAAGAATTAAAGGATATTCCATCTAAAAAAAAAAATTCAAAACAACATGGAAGCAACTGCATTTCAATTCTGCTTTCATACCCGAAATAATCAACACGATACGGGGGCAAATCAAACATAAAGTATTTGCCTTTGCAAGATGCTTATGGATGAAATTAGTCCGAATTAAGAATTATGAGATGAAAATACGTCAAAAAAGCATTCTAATTGGTGTCTTACAACCAATTTTATTATACAAATAAAAAAATACAAGTATATTAAAAATAAAGAAGTCAATTTCAATTCTTTCGGTTCTTTAAATCTATATTAATCACAAATCGAAAGTCTGAATCTTAACAGAAAGAGACTCTATACAGGTGATTTACATAACCATTAATAAAATAAGTTCATGAAGAAGAGAATCGAAGAAAAGACAAAAAAAAATTTGACAATCTTAAAAATAATTATATATATTTGGCTCATGTATATATGTTATCTTTTTATACGTTCTTTTGCTGAAGTCCAACTTTTAAAACATTATGGTATTTGCAAAAAAGGTATAATAACAGATGTTCGATTAACGAATCGTTATGCTAATCCAAGTTTTATGTATAGGTTTGAATATAAGGGAGAAACATATAAATGGCCTGCTTTGACCGATGATGAAAAGCAAATAGGAGACAGTATTTGCATTGTATTTCTTGAGTCATATCCAAGTATTCAAAGACCTTTAAACTATTTTGATTATGGTGATACAAAATGTAATTGCAAATAGAGTTAAATAAAATAAATTAAGGAATTTAAAGACTGATGAAAACACCCATTATATTTTTGGAAGATATTATCCAGATAAAAAATTTAAAAAAATTCAACATGAAAATAGCTGCAAGTATTTTAGTCTTATTTATGAGTCTGACTGTTTTTGCCCAGAGTAACCCTAAAACAGTATACCAAGTAATGGTCCTATCCGGATTAAAAGATCAGCTTTCGAGACTCGATATTACGATTGCTTCGAAAATAGAATAGAGAAAAAGCACTTTCTCTACACCGGAACAATTTGAGCAGTTTAAAACGATTATGACTACCGGTCTGAATTCAAAAAATGCATCAACATACTTTGCAGAATATCTTGAAAAAAACTCTAATGAAGA
>Ga0302209_10000661_pt1 | contig 16039 bp, 19 predicted proteins | sample II_Fen_E3_1_FD_194574 | JGI IMG/M metagenome (GOLD analysis project Ga0302209, IMG submission 194574) | Peat permafrost microbial communities from Stordalen Mire near Abisko, Sweden - II_Fen_E3_1 | ecosystem: Environmental > Terrestrial > Soil > Wetlands > Permafrost | place: Sweden: Abisko...
CTAACCTTTGATTTTTTGTCAGTTTACTCATTTTTAATTGAAGTTTATATTAATTTTTAATTGGAAAAGTACCTTTTACGGTAATACCCATACTTCTAGCTGTACCGGCAACCATTTTCATAGCTGCGTCTATTTTAAAACAGTTCAAATCAACCATTTTGTCTGCCGCAATAGCTTCTACCTGTTCCCAGGTAATTTCAGCTACTTTTTTACGGTTTGGCTCTGCCGACCCACTTTTCAGTTTGGCTACTTCCAGTAATTGAATAGCAACAGGAGGAGTTTTTACAATAAAATCGAATGATTTGTCTGTATAATAGGTGATGACTGCGGGTAATATTTTACCCGGTTTGTCTTGGGTTCTGGCATTAAATTGTTTGCAAAACTCCATTATATTGATCCCTTTAGATCCCAATGCAGGGCCTACCGGTGGAGAGGGGTTTGCCGCACCTCCTTTAATCTGCAATTTAATTTGTCCAGCAATCTCTTTAGCCATAATTGTTTTAATTTTTGATGTTAAACCGGTGTAATCGATTTGTAACGGAATCGACTACTCCTTTTCTACTTGCGTGAATGCTAATTCGAGCGGAGTTTTCCGTCCGAAAATCATAACCATAACTTTGAGTTTTTTCTTTTCGGAATTCACTTCCTCAATCAACCCGCTAAACCCGGTGAAAGGACCAAAAATCACTTTCACGTTTTCACCTACATAGAAAGGCGTGAGCATTTCTTCTGCTGTTTCCTGTAGCTCGTCAACTTTACCCAAAATACGATTCACTTCCGAAGGACGAATCGCGGTTGGGATACTGTTGTTTTCACCCAGAAAACCAATTACATTTGGTGTGTTACGCAGGCGGTGAGAAATTTCACCAATAAGATGAGCTTCTATCAAAATGTATCCCGGCATGCAACTACGTTCTTTTGTAATCTTTTTGCCGTTACGAATCTGGTAAACTTTCTCAGTAGGGATTAAAACCTGAGCAACATATTGACCAAGATCCGAATTTTTGATTTCTGCATCAATATATTCCTTGACCTTGTTCTCTTTTCCACTAATAGCACGCATCACGTACCATTTAAAATTTGTTGACTCAGACACTTTATTGACCTCCATTGATTAAATTAAGACAGTTGTCCGTAAATAAATTTCATGATATTTTCAAAACCTAAATCCATAAGCCAAACGATCAATGCAAGAATGATGGAAGCAATTAATACCACTACTGCACTGTTCGTAAGTTCTGCCCGTGTAGGCCAGGATACTTTCTGAACTAGTTCTAAATACGCCTCTTTGATATAGTTAATTATCTTCATATATAAATAGAATTTGCACGGGCAGAGAGGCTCGAACTCCCGACACCTGGTTTTGGAGACCAGTGCTCTACCAACTGAGCTACGCCCGTGTATAAATCGTTCCCTGTTGAAAGGAAACGACTTTTATTTAAGATTATCTGATTATTAGTCGAGAAGTTCTGTAATCTGACCTGAACCTACTGTACGTCCACCTTCACGGATTGCGAAACGTAACCCAATGTTACAAGCTACCGGATAGATTAATTGTACGGTTAATTCAAGGTTATCACCTGGCATTACCATCTCAGTTCCTTCTGGAAGTGTGATTTCGCCTGTTACATCCAATGTACGGATATAAAATTGTGGACGATAACGGTTATGGAATGGTGTATGACGACCACCTTCTTCTTTTTTCAAAATATAAACAGCGGCTTTGAAAGTAGTGTGAGGTGTTACTTTTCCCGGGTGGGTAATAACCATACCACGTTTGATACTTTCTTTGTCAATACCACGAAGCAATAAACCGACATTATCACCTGCCTGACCATCGTCAAGAATCTTGCGGAACATTTCCACACCGGTAACAACTGATTTTAGTGCGCTCTGACCCAAACCAATGATTTGAACTTCTTCACCTGTTTTGATCTTTCCTGTTTCGATACGACCGGTAGCAACTGTTCCACGACCTGTAATCGAGAATACATCTTCAACTGGCATAAGGAATGGTTTATCTGTTGCACGAACTGGTAATTCAATCCAGGTATCAACAGCATCCATCAATTCCATTACTTTATCTTCCCATTTAGGATCTCCGTTTAAAGCACCTAGGGCTGAACCACGGATAATTGGAGTATTATCACCATCGAAATCATAGAAAGAAAGCAATTCACGCATTTCCATTTCTACTAATTCCAACATTTCTTCATCATCCACCTGATCGCATTTGTTCATGAAAACAACGATACGGGGAACGTTTACCTGACGAGCTAACAAAATGTGTTCGCGGGTTTGTGGCATTGGACCATCAGTAGCAGCAACTACAATGATAGCACCATCCATTTGAGCAGCTCCCGTAACCATGTTCTTAATATAATCGGCATGTCCCGGACAGTCTACGTGTGCATAGTGACGTAATGCTGTTTGATATTCTACGTGTGAAGTATTTATTGTAATACCACGTTCTTTTTCTTCAGGAGCATTATCGATCGAATCGAAAGAACGCATCTCAGAAAGTCCTTTTTTTGCAAGTACCATGGTAATTGCAGCGGTCAAGGTAGTTTTACCGTGGTCAACGTGACCAATGGTTCCAACGTTTACGTGAGGTTTTGACCTGTCAAATTTTTCTTTTGCCATAACTCAAAGATTATTTTTTTGTTAGTAATTTAATATGTTTTTATAAAAGCTTACAAAGTTGAGCTGTTGATGAGAATTGAACTCGCGACCTCTTCCTTACCAAGGAAGTGCTCTACCACTGAGCTACAACAGCAATTTTGAGCGAAAGACGGGACTCAAACCCGCGACCCTCAGCTTGGAAGGCTAATGCTCTATCAACTGAGCTACTTTCGCAAAATTACTTACTATTTTTTCATTTACTATTTACTATTTGTTAAAATGGCAAATGGTATATTATAAAACAGTAAATTTAATAAATGTGGGCAGTGAAGGATTCGAACCTCCGAAGTCGAAAGACAGCTGAGTTACAGTCAGCCCCAGTTGGCCACTTTGGTAACTGCCCATTTTACTATTTGATACATTAATACAAAGATCGCTGAGCCTCTTGTCGGATTCGAACCAACGACCCCGAGATTACAAATCACGTGCTCTGGCCAACTGAGCTAAAGAGGCAAAGTGCTATTTAATAAGGTTTTCACCGTTGAAAAAGCCGTTTAAATACTGCTATTCAAACGGCTTGCAAATGTACGAATATATTTTGGACTACAAAACATTTACTACATTATTTTAATTTTTAGTGATTTTTTCTTTGTATTTACGCATCTGTTTCTCTAATGCATCGAGAGTTAGGTCAACGGCCTCCTCAAATGTATCGCAGGTTTTGGATGCAAAAAAATCAACATTTGGTATCGAAACTTTGATTTCAGCCTCTTTATTTGTTGCTGTTTCGGGTTTTACTACCTTCAAGTACACTTCTAAATTTAAAATTTCATCAAAAAACTTTTCTAACCTCAACGATTTCTTATTAATGTAAGATTCCAGCGTGGTAGTTGCATCAAAATTGATGGATTGAATCCGTAGTTTCATATTTGCCTCCTTTTTTATTTTGCCCTTGGATGAGCATGTTTGTATATATTGTATAATTCTTCGAAACTTGTGTGGGTATATACCTGCGTTGCTGCCAGGCTGCTGTGTCCCAGCAACTCCTTTACAGCATTGATGTCTGCCCCACCATTGAGCAGACTGGTTGCAAAAGTATGCCTGAGTACATGCGGGCTCCTTTTATGTAAACTGCTTACTTCCGACATGGATGCATGCACCAAGTTGTAAACCAGTTTGGGATACATAATTTTCCCGTTTATCCTTACAAATAAATAAGGCTCAATTGTTTCCACTTCTTTGTTTCTTAGAAGAATATAGTGCTCAATCTGTTTACTGAGTGAACTTCCGAATGGAATAATCCGTTCTTTATTCCTTTTACCTATTACCCGCAGAGTTCCTTCAACAAGGCCGATATCTGTATCCTTAATATGGATTAACTCCGAAAGCCGGATACCCGTAAGATAAAACAAAGTCAATATAAGCTGGTTTCGCACCGGCTCAAAATGATCGGTTATGAATGGGTTCTCCAACACAATATTCATTTCCTTTTCCTTAAAAAACGCAGGAAGTGGCTTCTTTGTTTTTGGCAATATTATTTTTAACGTCGGATTATGGTTTACATACCCTCGTTTTAATAAAAAATGCCACAACGATTTAAGAGTGGATATCTTTCTGGATAAGCTTCGTGCCGAAAGTTCATCATCCATTAATGAAAGCACCCATTGCTGAATCTGCAATGATGTTACCCCTGCAGGATCAAACTGATCGGAAGTGATCTGCTGAAACGTGCAAAACTGAATGATGTCAGTATGATACGACAAAACAGTATGAGATGAATAGTTCTTCTCATACTGTAAATATTGCAGAAATTCGTTTATCATAACCGTATGTTCAAATCTGCAACGAATATAGAATAAATAAATCAGGAAAACTATTTTTCCTCCCCTTTTTTACTATTCTTCGCTAAGATTTTTCTTTTGTACATAAACCGCGTGCATTTTATCGTCGCGTTTTACGATGGAAGGTTTATCAAAACATTGACGACGACGAAGTTCTTTTACAACGCCTGTTTTTTCAAATTTACGTTTGAATTTTTTCAATGCTCTTTCGATGTTCTCGCCTTCTTTTACTGGGACTACGATCATAATTACTAATTATTTAATGTTTTTGTTTCTGTTTTAAATTTGGACTGCAAAGATAGATAATCCTTTTGGATTATCCAATATTTTTTTTCTTTTTCTTGGAAGTTTGAGTTTCGTTTTAATATTTAAAGGTTGGCTATGAATATCAACGCTTTTACTCATAACGTTTTGCCTTTTTTTAATTGAATAAAATTACTTTAGTTGAAAGTGTGAAAGACTGTAAATCTTTTAAATACAAACCTTAAAGTAGCCGCAAATTGAATAAATTCCTTGTTTTATTTTACAAATATATGTATTCAATCCCGGAAAAAAAAGGAGAAAATAAAAACTCAAAACAGGCATTTGTAAATAATGAATTTCATCATTTGCTTTAATTTTAATGCCGGTTTCAAAGGATCAAAATTCATGGTTTTATCTGTCTTTATGATATTCATTATTTCCATGATCGAATTATTGAATAAGAATAATTTTGAACGGAAACCTGCATTCCCGGGGGAAAGGAGATTGTTTCAGTGGAACACCTTTGTCTGGGAAATAACTTTGTTGATTTTTTTATTTTATGAAATTGGAACAATTTAATGCCGTTTTTATTAATCAACAGAAAATTATTTTTCTTACATGTATGTACTTCTATACAATTCAGTTTCTTTATTCCATTCATTTCAATCATACCTACACTACCCATTCACTACCCATTCAATTAACCTGTACAAAAGATAAGAACATGTTAAGATTGCTTTACGGAACTTTTGCGGAGATATTGCGCTCTAATATTACACCGCATTAATACCGCAATAATACCGTAATACCACCGCAATATCACCGCAATACCTCAGAATGGGTAGTGAATGGGAAGTGGAGGCGTAGTGAAGGAATAGTGAAGGTTAAATGAACATGTAACGGATGAATATTTAATGATTCATTGTCAGAATTTTGATTTACAGTAAAATGATACAGGCTTGAAAATTCTTGTTCCAAAGAGAAGTAATGTTTGAAAAATAGTGATGAAAGTTGTAATATGAGATATGAAAATACTTTGTTGAAGCAAGTTAACCACACTGGTTATGCTGTAGGAAATAAAAAGTGATACGTAATTTTTAAATGAATGATCTTCAACTTTTATTCAGATAACTTTCTCCCCGCGCAGAGAGTTTTCCTGAGAAATAAGAAACATTGGGAAAAGTTTTAGAGTATGAAGAATTAAAACAAGATAACGAATAGGAATTAAATAAATTCCCATAATTTAAAATAAAACCTCATTAACCCTTTGTGCTATTTTCCTGTCCCGCTTGCAATCGGGAGAGGAAGAGGGCAAAGAAAGAAGTCGTATTTTGAGAATAATAAAACCAGACATTATAGTGTTCCCACTACTTACAATTGTAATATTCATAAACTATTGATGAAGTTCATATATATGCTCTTGTAATTTACACCCCTATTTTACACAAGGAATAGTAAGTTTATGTTTCTGTTCTAATGGATTGGTATCCGACATTCAGCACACGACAGTAGTTGCTACCACTTACTTCTGCGATTTTAAAGAAAATGGAATGAACCTCATCCTTAAAATTGAATAATGATCCAAAAAAACATTACATTTGCAGTCCGAATGAAGAATCATTACCTCATGATTGAGCTTTGTGCTTATAAAAAATTACCCTTCGTAACTTCAAAACTTTTTTTATAAAAATGAAAACCCTTTTAAAGACAAGTATTATGACGTTAGCTGTAGTAGCTGCATCGTGTAGTTCAAAAGTAGAAACAACGATAATCGGGAAACAACAACCCAAAATTGAAAACGGGCTTATGACACCCGAAGTATTATGGGCTTTTGGACGTGTTGCCGGGACTCAGGTTTCGCCGGATGGCACGAAAGTATTGTATAGTGTTTCCTATTACAGCGTTTCTGAGAACAAAGGAAATTCAGAAATTTTTGTAATGAACTCAGATGGATCAGAGAAAAAGCAAATCACAAATACAGCAACGCGTGAAGCCGCAGCTAAATGGATGAAAGATGGTGAACACATTGCATTTTTATCATCCGAGACAGGGACAATGCAGCTTTGGATAATGAAAGCCGATGGAACCGACCGCAAACAAATCACCGACAGGAAAGAAGGGATCAATGATTTTACCTTTTCGCCCAATGAAGCAAAACTGTTATTTGTAGCTGATGTAAAATACGGTGAACGTACAGTGGATAAATATCCCGACCTGCCGAAAGCAAGTGGCGTGATTGTAACTGACCTTATGTATAAACACTGGGATGAATGGGTACAGAGTGTTCCTCATCCATTTATTGCGGATTTTAAGGACAATAAAATTGAAAATGAAACCGACATTCTGAAAGGCGAGCCGTATGAAAGTCCAATGAAACCTTTTGGTGGAATTGAACAACTTGCATGGAGTCCCGATGGTAAAACCATTGCTTATACCTGCCGAAAGAAAACATGCAAAGAATATGCATTGTCAACAAATTCAGATATTTATTTTTACAATTTAGAAAGTAAAAAGACAGAAAACGTAACATTCGGCATGATGGGTTACGACCAGAATCCTGTGTTTTCACCCGATGGCAAATGGCTTGCCTGGGAAAGCATGGAACATGATGGATACGAATCGGATAAAAGCCGGTTATTTGTAATGAACCTGCATACAAGAACAAAAAAAGATGTATCAGCAAATTTCGATCAGAATTCGAATGGGTTAACCTGGTCGGCTGATAGTAAATCTATTTATTTAGTAAGTTGCTGGCATGGATTAACACAACTATACCGTGCGGATATAGCGATTAACAAATTCACCCAAATCACCAAAGGGATTCAGGATTATACGTATGTCGCATTGTCAAAACAGAAATTGATCGGGGTGAAACACTCCATGAGCAAACCAGATGAAATTTATTCCATTGATCCTGCAACAGGAAAAGAAACCGAACTTTCATTTGAAAACAAGGAGATACTGGCTAAACTAGAAATGGGGAAAGTTGAAGAAAGGTGGATCACCACTACTGATAACAAACAAATGCAGACCTGGGTGATTTACCCCCCACACTTTGACAAAAACAAAAAATACCCGACACTGCTCTACTGTGAAGGAGGTCCTCAATCGCCGGTCAGTCAGTTTTGGTCGTACCGTTGGAATTTTCAGATGATGGCTGCTAAGGGATACATCATTGTTGCACCAAACCGACGTGGGTTACCCGGCTTTGGAATGGAATGGCTCAAACAAATCAGTGGTGATTACGGTGGCCAAAACATGAAAGACTACTTTTCAGCAATTGATGCCTTAGCCAAAGAGCCTTTTGTAAATAAAGATAAACTTGGATGTGTTGGTGCAAGTTATGGCGGATACTCTGTCTATTGGCTGGCAGGACATCACGAAAAACGTTTCAAGGCATTTATTGCACACGATGGCATGTTCAATCTACCACAACAATACCTCGAAACAGAAGAAATGTGGTTTGTAAACTGGGATTTAGGTGGAGCTTACTGGGATAAAAACAATGCGATTGCACAACGGTCGTATGCAAATTCACCTCATTTGTTTGTTGACAAATGGGATACCCCCATCCTGGTAATTCATGGTGAAAAAGATTACCGGATCCTGGCATCGCAAGGCATGGCTGCATTCAACGCTGCAAAACTACGCGGAGTACCTGCCGAAATGTTGATTTTCCCGGATGAGAACCATTGGGTATTACAACCTCAGAATGGAATACTCTGGCAACGTACTTTCTTTTCGTGGCTGGATAAGTGGTTGAAATAAAAAAAAAGCAAATTACATAGTAGAAACTCCCATTTTAGCAATAAGATGGGAGTTTTTTTATACCCGGATTAAAGACATCCCGGGAATAAAAATACATTTTATTCAAACACTTCACCACCCTAAATAAATGTTGTATTTTTACAATAATTATTTTTATTTTTGTTATTCAACGCAACGTTTCTGTTCATTTTATCATCTTAGGTATAAAGTATGGCATTGAATAAGGGAATATCTGACGAAGAACAATTGATAGCCGGATGCAAAGAAGGGAAACCCCGGGCTCAAAAGAAACTATTTGAGCAATATGCCTCTGTGATGTTAAGTGTCTGTGTGCGATATGTTCCCGATCGTGAAACAGCCCGTGATATCCTTCAGGATGGGTTCATAAAAATATATACTAAAATTGATTCTTATTCCGGAGCAGGATCTTTTGCAGGTTGGATAAGACGCATATTTGTGACTACTGCACTAGAATATCTCAGACAAAATGATGCATTAAAACAAAGCACAAGCATTGATGAATACGTTAATTCAATTGAAGATGATGATGCAACAGTACTTGATAAAATATCTTCGGATGATTTAATGGACTGCATTTCCAGATTGCCGGATGGATATCGCACAGTTTTCAATTTATATGCCATTGAAGGGTATTCACATTCCGAAATTGCGGGAATGCTTGGCATCAGTGAAAGTACCTCCCGGTCACAATTTATGCGTGCAAGAAACATCCTTCAAAAAAATGTACAATTACTAATCGGACAAGAAAATGCAAGACAATATAAATAAGAACGAACAGGATGCTTTTAATGAAATGATCCGGCATAAACTGGAGAATCACCAGTTGCCGGTCGATGCCTCCATCTGGAATGAAATAAAAGCACGCCTTACAACAGGTAAAAGAAAGATCATCCCTTTCTGGTGGTGGTTATCGGGAGGAGCAGCAGTTGCCGTATTAGCCCTGTTATTTACGCTTCGTCCACTTTCAGAATCGAAGGATTCATTCTCAATATCAACAAATACAACTACCAGGCATGAAAAGATTCGAACAAATCAGGTTGAAAAATTACAAGCTAACAGAATAATTCTACCAATAAAAAAAACAGTAATTCCCGTTCGACTTAGTACACAATATAGGGGTCCGGTTAAATCGTCGATTGCCTTTGAGGATTACCCAACTCAGGTAGTTATTAATGATTCTACTCAACGAAATAAAACTATTGGAAATAAGGTTGAAACAAGTGGTGAAACCGATGATAAAAAGATCGCTCTTAAAACATCTGAAAATATTGATTCTCTTGCTAAAAACAAACGAGACATTCCAAACAGCCTGATCGAAAAAAAAGCAGGTAATGAAGTGATAACCTCCACAAAGCACAAGGGCAGTTGGTTACTTGCAGCCTCACTTGGGTCTAATGGAAGTGTACCGACAGGCAATGGACAATATAATACATCACTTGATGATAAAAATATTGTCAGTGCAGGTACAAATTACACCAGTATTATGACTCCGAATAATTTTCAAAATATAACCTATACTCCCCCACTCTCTTTTGGACTTATTGTCAGACGGAATCTGAATAATGTATTTAGTCTTGAAAGCGGATTGGTGTATACCTATTTATTAACAACATTTGAAAACACCGGCGTGCAACGTAATGATGCCAGATTGCATCTACACTATATAGGAGTTCCGTTGAATGTGATTGCACAGATCTGGAATCATCCGAAATGGGAAATTTACTTATCGGCCGGAGGAATGATTGAAAAAGGGATAAAGTCAATTTATGTTCAAAATTCGTACAGTACAAACCAGACAATTACCACTACTGCCATTACGGATATCAATGGAGTTCAATGGTCGGTTAATGGTGCAATTGGTACAACCTATAAAATACAACGGAATATAGGTATCTTTTTTGAACCGAAGATTTCCTGCTACTTTGACAACAATCAACCGTTAAGTGCCCGCACAGAACATCCTGTTGTGATAGGACTGACTGCAGGGATAAGATTCAAATTCAAATAATAAAGATTATGAAAACTTTAATGCACCAATTTCTTGCAATACTTATCCTAGTAACATCCCTGGAAGCTTGTTCCAACGATGTAATTTATAAAAACATTACCCAATTAAACTATGGCACTTCGTTTGGAGAATGCGTGGGTTATTGTAAACATGAAGTAACAATAAAATCGAAAGCTGCTACTTACAAATGTTATAGCTTGAATCCAACAGAGCAAACATTGACGAAAAATACGATAATTAGCAGTTCAACTTCAGATTCGATATACAGCTTCGATACCAATTCATTTTTCAAATTACCGGAAACAATAGGATGTCCTGATTGTGCTGATGGTGGTGCTGAATGGCTTGAAATAATATTACCTAACGGCGATAAACACAAAGTGACTTTTGAATATCATGCTGAACCGGCTTCAATCAAAGATCAGATAATAAAACTAAGAGAAATTTTAAATAAAAACGAATGCAAATAATGCAACATAAAATGTCAGAGTCCATCAGGATCATAGAGAGATTAGAATAATACGAATGCTCATCGAAAGAGCAACAACTATAGAAATTTAAAGAATGAATAATGGAAACAAATTGATTTAATAAAAAAAATCAATTCATTGAAAAGGAAATCTATTAAACTTACCATCTAAAAAATTAATTTCATACTATTTAAAACTTACTGCTATGAAAAAAATATTAAAATTAATGATTATTGTTCTGATTGCTGCAAGTTGCAACATTAAGAGCGATCCAGTCATTCAAATACCTGTTGATGCAAAACCAATTGTACTAAACTCAACAATGATTGCACGTGTCAACCAGGACAATGAATTTGCTTTTGATTTACTGAAGAAAACAATCACTTCCTCCGGAGAAACGAATGTTTTTGTCTCGCCGCTAAGCGTCAGCATTGCACTCGGTATGGCCTGGAACGGAGCCAATGGTACTACAAAAACAGAAATGGAAACAGCACTTAAAATGAGTGGAATGTCAGTGAGTAATATCAATGATTACTACAAAATTATGCAGTCGTCCCTACCAGCCATAGATCCGACTACCAAACTCAGTATTGCCAATTCATTGTGGTATAAAACAGGATTTGAAGTCAAGTCCGATTTTTTGAAAGTAAATTCTGATTATTTCAATGCTTACATTAAAGAACTTGACTTTTCAAAAGCCTGGGCCCTGGACACCATCAATAACTGGTGTTCAAAGAAAACAAATACATTGATACCTTCCATTATTGATAAAATTCCGTCGAATGGGGTCATGTACCTGATGAATGCAGTCTATTTCAAAGGAATATGGTGTAAGAAGTTCGAAAAGAAAAACACATCTGTACTTAAGTTTACCACAGAAACAGGCAATCAGGTAGATGTAAACATGATGTACCAGAAAGACACTTTTAGGTATGCCGAAACTGAGACTGCCCAATACCTGGATATTCCTTACGGGAACAAAGCATTCAGTATGACCGTGATTTTACCTGCGCAGAATAAAACTACTGCAGAGGTTTTAAATTCTTTAACAACAAATACCTGGACCAACATTTTAAACCTGTTAAATCAGAGAGAAGTAATGGTATACCTCCCCAGATTCAAAGTGACGAATAAATTCAAATTAAATGATGTTCTCAAAGAAATGGGGATGAAACTTGCCTTCACTGATTTTGCCGACTTTTCGAAGATATCGGATTTGCCACTTCAAATCTCGGAAGTGATCCATAAAACTTATGTTACCGTGGATGAAGAAGGGACAGAAGCTGCTGCCGTTACTTCGATCGGAATTATAACAACCTCCATGCCTCAGATTCCTGTTTTCAGGGTAGATAGGCCATTCGTGTTCGTTATTCGCGAAAAGAGCACCGGAGTTATTCTTTTTATTGGTAAAATGGGGAGTATAGAGAAATACTAAATCGATAAAAAACTGAGAACTATGAAAAAAACGATATTATTATTTAATCTGTGCCTGATTGTACTGACCGGATGCGAAAACAAAGTAACCGAAATGGTAACTTATAAGATCAATGAACCTGTTTTTATGGCAACAGAAACCTTTAGAAATTCAGTGAAGGTTACCAGTGGACCCCGAAATATCACAACCGTGGGCAAAATGTGTTTTTATAACCATTACCTGTACATTTCTGAACCTGAAAAAGGAATTCATATTATCAACAATGCCGATCCGGCAAATCCCCAACAGACAGGGTTCATTGAATTGTTGGGGAATGCCGATCTGGCCATTCGCAATGGAATGCTTTATGCCGATTCGTATATTGACCTGGTTTGGTTTGATGTTTCAAATCCTGCTCTCCCTGAGTTAAAAGGACGGTTGGATTCGATATTTCCAACTGCTTTCCCCATGACTCAAAACCAGTATGGGATCGATTATACAATGAGTTATCCGGCGAAAAATAAAGGAATAATCATTGGTTGGGTATTAAAAGAAAAAACGGAAGAAGTCTCACACTATACAGGTGGGTGGAATAACGGAGGCATTTTTTACGATGGTGGAATTGCACTAAATGGAGGAAGTAAAGGAAGCAGCAACACCGGGATCAATGGCTCCATGTCACGATTCAGTATTTATAACGATCATTTATATTCTGTGATCAACAATTATCTGAATATATTTAATCTAAGCGGAGCAGTTCCTTCGAAAGAAAGTGCTGATTTTTATATAGGCAGAAATGTAGAAACAATTTTCAGCTATAAGGAAAACATGTTTATGGGGACTCCTACCGGCATGTTGATTTTTTCGGTAAAAGATCCTGTTAAACCGGTATTTCAATCTTCATTGACTCATGTTTACGGTTGTGATCCTGTGGTCGTGGAAAATGATATGGCTTATGTTACGGTTCATTCGGGTAATTTGTGCGGGCAAAGCAGCAATGAATTATTTGTGGTCGATGTAAGCGACGTAAAGAATCCGAAACAACTCGTATCGTACACTATGACTAATCCTAAGGGGCTGGGTATTGATAACGGCAGATTATTTCTTTGTGATGATGGACTGAAAATATACAATGTGAGTGATCCGCAAATGCTTATGTCGAACCGACTTGCTCACTACACCGGGATGGATGGATTTGATGTGATTCCTCAAAATAACATTTTAATGATGATTGCCAATGATGGATTGTATCAGTACGATTATTCAAATTTGAATAATATCAGGCAGATCAGTAAAATACCAGTAGGAAATTAAAAATCAACTATAATAGATTTTCCATTAAAAAAAAGAAAGAAAATGAGAAAATTAAAATGGAGGAATTACCTTGCTGCATGTTTGATGATAATGCTCTTCCAGAGTTGTGATCAAAATGATATTACAGTCAGTGGTGACAAGAATTATCCGACGACGTACAAAAAACTGGATGCCAATGCACTTAAACAATTGCGAACGGACTATGCCAAAGCAAATCCGTACCTAAGTTCCTCGATTACTGATTTTGGTTTTTGTGGATCAACGGAAGATAATATTAATTCCCCATGGCCAGGCCGCGTTCCTGATTTAACGAAGGAAGAGGCTATCAATGCCACTAAGTCATTCATTACTCAGAACTCAACACTGCTGGGTGTTAAGGACATTGAATACATCACCTTCTCCAGAGTTGATTCATATACTATTTACGAAGGAAGCCTTAAATGGTATATTTCAACGAATACCCAGAAAATGGGTGGACTGGAAGTCTATGACACCTATCTGACTTTTAGCTTGACAAACGGGAAAATGACTTATTGCAGTGGAAATTGGTATCCTTATATTTATATCCCTGACAGACTAAATATAAATGAAGTAAAGGCCAAATCTATCCTGTTAAACAAAGTGGTTTATTTATCGGACCTCTCAGGAAAACCAGTCCCTATGACCATAACGGCAAAGAGCCTGGAAACTGCACAGTTTTCCAAACTGATAGATCCCATCAAGACTACAGATAAGATTGAATTGCACGTTGTATGGGTTGTGAGTATTCCGGAGGTATTTTATGTTATATATCTGGATGTAATGACCGGAGAAATTCTAGGAGGGTATCCAACTGTAGTGTCATATGCAATTGAGAGCAGCACATCTCTACAATTGCGCCACACTGCAGAATACGGATCACAGGTCGCTTGTTGATTAACAACTTGCTGAAATAAGCATTGCCCACTATATTATAATAAAAAACAGGAAAGCAATATATATTGCTTTCCTGTTTTTTTATTTATGATTTAAAAAAGATTATCCGTAGATAATTTTCCCATTTTCATCTTTAAAATCTTCAAAACTTTTGTTGTATTGTTCCATCGCACGATAGCTCATAGCCATGCTCGAGAAGCCACCATCGTGGTACAGATTTTGCATTGTAACTTTACGGGTCAGATCGCTGAACATAGCGACACAGTAATCGGCACATTCTAATGCAGTAGCATTGCCAAGCGGCGACATGCGTTCGGAGAAATCAAGCAGTCCTTCCATTCCTTTTACTCCACTTCCGGCAGTAGTTACGGTAGGCGATTGAGAAATCGTATTTACACGTACATTGTGCTCACGGCCATAAATATATCCAAAACTACGGGCAATTGATTCCAGCATTGATTTAGCATCTGCCATATCGTTGTAACCAAAGACAGTTCGTTGAGCAGCCATATACGTGAGGGCAACCACTGAACCATAATCATTAATGGCATTCATCTTTTTAGCTACCTGAAGCATCTTATGAAATGAAATAGCTGAAATATCCAGTGTGGAAGTCAGCATATCATAATCTAAATCATCATACGTTCTTTTTTTGCGAACATTAGGTGACATCCCTATTGAGTGAAGTACAAAATCAATTTTCCCACCCAATGCTTCCATGGATTGTGCAAAAACCTGTTCCAGATCTTCTACACTGGTTGCATCAGCCGGTATAAGTTTAGCGTTTAGTTTCTCAGCAAGCTGATTGGTTGTCCCCATTCGTACTGCCAGCGGTGTATTCGACAATGTAATGATGGCACCTTCTTCAACAGCGCGTTCAGCAACTTTCCATGCAATGGACATATCGTTCAATGCACCGAAAACAATACCCCTTTTTCCTTTTAATAAATTATTACCCATATTTTTTTTGTTAAAGATCTATTGAATGAAACATAACAGAATTAGAAATGTTTAACTGGTAGAATCAAATTTTCAGCACAAAGATACGCAAAATGTGCAATTAACGAAAATATATAGGATATCACCTTACCGACCAATAGCCTATAATATTGATCAACAGCCATTTACAGGATATAATTTATTTAAATATTAAGAATATAAAAATTACAATATAAAATGGTATCGGGGAATAAAACCAGGAAGTTCTAATTAAAAAAAATCACCTCAAGAATCGGTTGTTCATGAGGTGACTTTATGTTATTGATAAAATCAATTAAAAAAAAGAATTAGTTGACTTTGAATTTAGTGTTTCCGTTAGCAATAAAATCAACAATTTGCTTTGCGGCAGCTAATCCTGCATTGATATTTGCTTCTGATGTTTGTGCCCCCATTTTTTTAGGTGTGGTAAAATAGCGACCAGCCA
>Ga0302209_10000673_pt1 | contig 15945 bp, 10 predicted proteins | sample II_Fen_E3_1_FD_194574 | JGI IMG/M metagenome (GOLD analysis project Ga0302209, IMG submission 194574) | Peat permafrost microbial communities from Stordalen Mire near Abisko, Sweden - II_Fen_E3_1 | ecosystem: Environmental > Terrestrial > Soil > Wetlands > Permafrost | place: Sweden: Abisko...
TTCAGATCAGGAAATAGTTTGGTATCCCGAAAATATGTTTGATTTCTCGTTCGATGTGTTGACTAATACTAAACTAAAACGGAATAAAGAAAAACAGAACAATGTTTCGAATGTCTCCAATCTGATTCCTTACATTGTGTACGATCCGGATAAACCGCTGAATAAGATAACTGTAGTTGGTAATCCAACCATCTCCGATGTTGAAAATATAATGATAGGTGTTAGAAATAGAAGTAATTCTAATAAATCGGGAGAAATATGGGTGAATGAGATGCGCATGTCTGAATTTGATGAATCGGGAGGTTGGGCAGGTATGGCCAATGTGGCTGTTGGTTTGTCAGATGTTGGAACTATGAACTTATCGGGGAGAGTTGAAACTGCAGGCTATGGAGGTATAGAGAGCAATGTAAACACCAGAAGACTTGACGATTTGTATCAGGTGAATTTTTCAACGGCTTTGGAACTGGGACGATTTCTTCCGGAAAAAGCCAAATTTAAAATACCGGCATATTATTCATATTCCAACGAAACACTTTCTCCGAAATATAATCCGCTTGATGAGGATGTATTGCTTTCGGATGCTTTGAATAATTCAGATAATAAGGTGTTTAGAGATTCATTGAAATTAATGTCTCAAACAGTCAATACATCCAAGAGTTTTAATATTACAGGTGCCAAAGTGAACATAAAAAGTGAAAAACCTAAGTTCTATGATCCTGCCAATGTTTCATTCTCATATGCTTACACAGAGACTAATCAGCATAGCCCTGAAGTAGAAAGAAATCTGATCAAAGATCAGCGGGGATCAATTGATTACAGTTTTTCCTTCAATCCTACTCCTGTTGAGCCGTTCAAAAATGTAAAGGCTCTGAATAGCCCTGTGTTGAAATTGATCAAAGATTTCAATTTCAATTATTTGCCCACTTCGCTGAGTATGAGTTCTGATATGAATCGTCAGTATTCACAGATTAAACTTCGCAATTTGAGCGGAAACACTTCAGGCATCCTTGATTTGAATTCCAGCCGGGATTTTATGTGGAATAGGCAGTTCAATCTTAAATGGGACTTAACTAAATCTATAAGTCTGGAGCTCCAAACAGCCATGAATGCAAGCATTATAGAGCCGAAGCTTACACCCGAGATTGGCAAGCAGTACTATGAATCATGGAGAGATACAGTTTGGTCAAACATAAAGAAACTGGGAGAACCCTATAATTATCAGCAAGTATTCAATGCATCATGGAAACTTCCTATTGACAAGCTTCCTATGCTGGATTGGGTTACCGGAAATGCCAGCTATAATTCGAACTATAAATGGAATAGGACTGCAAAAATTGAGGGTGCTACTAACTTAGGTAATGTGGCAACTACAATGGGTGCATGGCAACTGGATGGAGCTCTTAATCTTGAAAATTTTTACAATAAATCCAAGTATCTGAAAGATGTGAACCGCCGATACAGTGCTCAGTCAACATTGGGTAGACCCAAATTTCAATCCAGGACATACACTCAGAACGTAAATTTAGAAAGAAATAAGACATTAATAATCAATCATAGATTGGGTAGCGAGAAGTTTAAATTTACTGCTGTGGATAAAACAGGCAAGTCCATACCGCTTAATTATAAGATAAAAAATGCAACCACCATTGAAATCTCGCCGACACTAAAAGCCGATAGCATCCTGCTTACGTTGGTAAGTCTCGATCCGAATGTTCAGTCAGGGGCACAGTCCAGCCTCGATTTTGCAGTAAGGGCATTGATGATGGTAAGAAAGGTTACGTTTACCTACAGAGAATCTAACAGCATGGTATTACCCGGATTCAAAAACCAACCAAACTTTTTGGGACAGCAGAATGTGGATGGTGTAATGTCGCCCGGGTACGGTTTTGTTTTCGGATTTGCCGATATCAATACCATTAAGAGTATGAAAGATAAAGACTGGCTGGTATCAAATGATACCGTGGTGACGCCGGCTACCCTTGCTTATACATCCGACTTGGATATCAAAATCAACTTAGAGCCTGTTTCGGGCTTTAAAATAGAATTAAATGCAAAGCGCTATCAGGCAAAGAATACATCGATTCAGTACATGTTTCCGGATATGCCGCTGAATTATACGGGTAGTTATAACATTACGCTTATGGCTTTATCCACATCATTTAAGCCTATGGGCACAGCGCACAATAACTACAAATCAGAACTTTTTGATAAATTTCTGGCCAATCGCAAGGTTATAGCTGACAGGTTGAATAGCAAGCTTGTAGGAACACGATACCCCGAATCAGGGTTTTTGAAGGCAAATAATTTAGGAGGTACGGGCTACAATTCAACCTTGGGTGCTTATGATTTAAATTCAACTGATGTTCTTATTCCCGCGTTTTTGTCAGCATATACCGGGCGTGATGTGAACTCTGTAAATACAAATCCGTTTCTTTCATTGTTGAGCATAATGCCTAACTGGAGAGCCAGTTATGATGGTTTGACCAATATACCCTGGATAAAAAATCATTTTAAATCAGTAAGTCTCACTCACACTTATAGTTGTAATTATAGTATTGGTTCATATACTTCATATTCTACCTGGGTAGGAATGGATGGCGACAACTCAGCGTTGGGTTATATTCGCGATGTGCAAAGCGATTTGAATGCAATACCGTCTTCGCCCTATAATATATCAGATGTGTCTCTTTCAGAGAAGTTTATTCCACTCATTGGTTTAAATGTAGCTTTCAAAAACAGTGCGAAAGGGAATAATATGACAGGTAAGTTAGAATTCCGCAAGCAACGCACCATGGTGTTGAATTTGTCGAGTACGCAACTTATTGAAACCGGAAGTAATGAATATGTCGTTGGTCTGGGTTATACGCTCAAAGACTTTGACGTTATACTCCGCTTGAAATCGGATAAACAAACTAAGGTTAAGAATGATTTGAAAATAAGTGCCGATGTTTCATATAAAGATCTTAAAACATTGTTGCGCAAAGTGGAAGAAAATATTACACAAGCTTCGAGTGGTAATAAAGTTTACACACTGAAAGTTATGGCAGATTACGTTTTTAGTTCAAAGCTTAATATCCAATTATTCTACGATCGTCAATCGAGTACGCCACTTATTTCATCTTCTTATCCAGTTTCGTCAACTAATTTTGGAGTAAGTTTTAAATTTATGCTAGTTCGATAAATTAATAGCGAGCTGTTCATTTTGTCCTGATTATTGTCATGAAACAGCTATTTATGACATTCTGCCACTCTATTCCTGCCAAAAAAGGAAACTCGGCGTTTTGGCAAAATTATTGACAATAAAAATGGCAGATGAACCCAAACTCTCACAACTTATAGTTTGAGAGCTTAGTAAACATAAAAAATGGATATGAAGAATAAGAAACATTCTGAAGAAACACAAGACGTAAATAACGGCTGCGAAACTCAACAAGCTGAAACAACTCCGGCTTCTGAAACTACAGAGCAAGCTGCTGAACAGAGTGTAGATGAACTGGAATTGATGGCGCAGAAGTGTACTGAACTCAATGATAAAAACCTACGCTTAATGGCCGAGTTTGATAATTATAGAAAACGAACCATGAAAGAACGCATGGATTTGTTGAAAACTGCCAGCGAAAAGGTTTTGGTTGATATGTTACCGTTGGTCGATGATTTTGAACGTGGATTAAAAGCAATGGAAACTTCAGAAGATGTTCAGGCAGTAAAAGATGGCGTTGATTTAATTTATTCAAAGTTTATTGCATTCCTGACTCAAAATGGAGTGAAAGCAATTCCTACTGAAAACGAAGTCTTTGACACTGAATATCATGAAGCTATCACAACTTTTCCTGCACCAACCGAAGATTTGAAAGGAAAGATTGTTGACTGTGTTTCAAAGGGTTATACTATGAATGAAAAAGTGATTCGTTTTTCGAAAGTAGTTGTAGGCGAGTAAATTTATTTTAATGTGTGATTGTGATAAGTTGTAAATCACATCATTGCATCAACCTATATATATCACAATAATATATGTCCAAAAGAGATTATTACGAAATACTTGGAGTGTCTAAATCTGCTTCTGCTGATGAGATAAAAAAGGCATACCGCAAAAAAGCTATTCAATATCACCCTGATAAAAACCCAGGTGACAAGGAATCAGAAGAAAAATTTAAAGAGGCTGCCGAAGCTTATGAAGTGCTGAGTGATGACCAAAAACGTCAACGCTATGATCAGTATGGACATGCAGGTGTAGGTGGTGCTGCCGGTGGTGGATTCGGTGGAGGAAGTATGAATATGGACGATATTTTCTCTCACTTTGGCGATATTTTCGGAGGTCACTTTGGAGGTTTTGGCGGCTTTGGCGGAAGTCAGCGAGGTGGAGGACAACGGGTGCGTAAAGGGTCTGATTTAAGAGTGAAGGTAAAACTTACTCTGGCAGAAGTTGCATCAGGAGTAGAAAAGAAGATTAAGGTCAAGAAGCAAGTTGCCTGTAGCCATTGTAATGGCACAGGAGGAGCCAGTGGCTCGTCTACCACTACTTGTACCACATGTAATGGTCAGGGACGTGTTATGCGAGTGCAGAATACCATTTTAGGACAAATGCAAACTGCTGCTGAATGCCCTACTTGTGGAGGCGATGGAAAAATTATTAAGGATAAATGTACTCATTGTAACGGTGAAGGAGTCGTGCGCGAGGATGAAGTGATTACTATCAATATACCTGCTGGTGTAATGGAGGGTATGCAACTCTCGGTTAGTGGTAAAGGTAACGCAGCACGCAGGGGAGGAGTGAATGGCGATTTATTGGTACTGATTGAAGAGGAACCTCATCCTGAGCTGGTTCGGGACGAAAATGATTTAATATATAACCTGTTGTTGACGGTTCCGATGGCTAGTCTGGGTGGATCGGTGGAAGTGCCAACAGTTGAAGGTAAGGTAAAAGTAACAATTGCTCCCGGAACTCAACCTGGTAAAGTACTTCGGTTACGTGGTAAAGGATTACCGAATGTAAACCGTTATGGTACGGGTGATTTGCTGGTTAATATTGGAGTATACATTCCTGAAAATCTCAACAAAGAAGAGAAAACCATTATGGAAAAACTTGGAAATTCGGATAATGTAAAACCGAATGCTTCAGCTTCGCGTAATTTTTTCTCACATTTTAGAAACATGTTTGAATAAAGTATTAAAATTTCAAAGTAAAAAGGCCTGATCGAAACTCTTCAATCAGGCCTTTTTTATATCCTGTTTTTCAGTGTGTTATGTGTATACAACAAAAGATTATTCAGAAAAATTTGGATATGTTAAGTATATGTATTATTTTTGGTGTGCAAAAAAAGTGAATTCACATAAAGTATAGTTACTAAGAAATAAGTAATTGAAATCATGTTTCATTTGATATTTCTATTGATCTGTGCGAAATGCAATCATGAAAGATTTAAATAGTTTTTCTTCTTTTTGATTATTTATTTTACGTTTGTATACCTAATAAGTAGGCTGACGTTGATAAATTGTATTATTGTATAAATAATTCAGATACACCTATCATAAACTTTAATCATTGGCATTGCGGCCAATTTTACAACGGTATTGAGATAATACTAATAACTGAAAAATCAAATGGAAATAGATGAGAAAATTTTAAAAGAAACCGTTCATTGTCGTAAGAATTTCGAATGTTTAAAAGCTCATACCGAATTTTTCGGAAGAAATGGTAGAGTAAAACGTTGCCTTGATGGGAAAGTGCATATTGTAAAATGCAGTCAGATTATTTGTCATTACAAGATGAGCTTTGGTAAGTACATTATCTGTAATTGCCCGATACGTAAAGAGATATACAATAATCACAGAAAGTAATTTTTTGTAATATCTTGATTTCTGGTAAGCCTATGATTTGAATTTTTTGTAGGCAAAGTTTATTAATGAATAATCTGTCGACAGGAAATTTACATATAAGTATGAATTCAGTTAGATATCTAGATTGTTGTAACAGAGGGTTACGAATATTTATTAGAAAATTATGAGAATTTTAGTTTGTTTTATTTTTTGTCTTTTTGCTGTCGTTTCACGATCCGAAAATATATTAACAGGGAAAGTTGTTGGTTCAGACAATCAACTGGTAAGCCTCTTTAAACTGGTTTTAATTTCCTCATCTGACTCTTCAACTATTGCAAGCGCTTCTTTTGCTGACGGTATTTATACCCTGAATGATATCCAACCCAACGAATATATAATTAAGATTAGCTCTTTTGGTTATGCTGATCTAAAACAGATTGTAAAAACAAAATCAGGTGTGACCTCATTACCCACTTTAGTTTTGCAACCTAACTGCATAAAAGAGATTACTGTCGTAGCGCACCAACCAACCATTCGAAGTACAGCTGACCGTACTATTATTAATGTGGAAAACAGCATATTGTCCAATGCCTTAAATGGAACGGATATGCTTCAAAAAACACCCGGACTTATTAAAGATGCATCTGGCGAACTTATCATAGCTGGCAAGGGGATGCCCAAATATTATATCGATGGTAAAGAAGTTCATTCCATGAATGAGGTTAAAATACTTAATCCAAGAAATATAGAATCTCTCGAAATTATTGATAATCCATCTGCGGCTTATGATGCTGATGGACATGCGGTTATTTTGATTAATACTCTCAATAGAACGGATCAATATCTGATACGTTTGGGAGGAGACTATACGCAGTCAAGAAGAGGCTCGGTAAGCGAATTTATCGAAGGAGTCTTGAAGGGAGGAAACATAACTACGAACTTGTATATTGATCATTCAACAGCAAACAATAAAACTTTTGAAGATAATTACAGTGTTATATCCTCCAATAATAATTTGGAGACGCATGCAGAATCTGTATCATTTGATTCAGAAACTTCGTATCGTTTATCTGTAGACATTGACATCACTAAGAACCAAAGTCTTATTTTTCAGAGTAATGGTTTTTATGCAGATGTAAGTAAAATAAACCGAAATCAACTTTCGTATTTTTCAAACCCGGCATTTGATAATTTCAATACCCATGTGGAACAGTTTATACAATCATGGCAAACTAATAATACTATAAGTTATAATTATAGAATAGATTCGTTGGGTCAGAATCTTAAATTGGTAGTGGATTATACCATTGGAAATAAAGAAAATACAAACCATTTCTATAATCAAATAGTAGGCGAAGAGAATGATCCGCCATTTTGGAATAAAAACTATAACAAAGGGAAGCCGGTAATTTGCTCGATAAAAGCTGATTACACAAAACCATTCAGTAAAAGAGTAGCATTGGATGTCGGAACAAAATATTATTGGATAAGGGGAAACGACATCACCGATATGACAGGTAGTACCAATTTATATCAGCATTATCAAACTGATGAACATAATCTGTCTGCCTATGCATCACTAAACATGAAGTTGGATGATAAACTTGAATTTAGAATAGGATTAAGAGGCGAAGAAACCTTTAGGAAAATACAGAAAGATCATGTCGTTTTTTCTACGACTAACCAGTTTAGTTTATTTCCCAGTGCATCAATAAACTATTCTTCTTCCGAAACTTTCTCAACTGGAATTTCATACAGTAAACGCATATCCCGTCCTTCATTTTCGGCACTTGATCCAAGCATTTACGTAGATTCATTGACTAACCGAAAAGGCAACCCGAACTTAATCTCTACGGATATACATTCTTTTCAATTGTCGTGCAAACTGTTTAGTTCTTTGTCTTTTAGAATAGGTTACAGTTATCAAATACACCCTATTTATTTTATGGTTTATAGAGATGAACTACAGCCGCAGCTTACTGATGTTCGCTTTGTAAACGGTGATAATGTAGGTCGTTATACTACTTCACTTACTTTTAATAAACAGTTGTTCTCGTGGTGGAGTACCACGTTCTCCGGAGTATTTTACACCAATTCTTATCCGTATATTGATGATAATAACAATAAAAAAAACAATAATACTCCCGGGAAAAATCTGACAATACAAAACACTATAAAACTCCCTGCTAAAATCATATTTGATCTTGGTTATCAGTATAATGGAAAAGGATCCTGGTCAACGAGTTATAATGAACCATATTGGAATTTATATTTTTCCTTACAACGAAGTTTTTTGCGGGAGTCACTTACATGCACAGTTACAGCCAACGACTTGTTTAATCAGTTGACATCCCGTCAGCATTCCGTGCTGTCAGGACAGAATTTAAATGTATTTGATGCTGATGATACTTATTTCGGGATAAATATAAAGTATCAAATAGGCAAATCTAAGTACAAATATTCGTCAAAGTCAGAAAATTCGGAGGAACGCCAGCGGATACATTGACGTAGATATGCAAAACAAGAAATCCCCAAATTGAATTCTCAATTTGGGGATTTCTTTATTATTATTTTTTTTACTGAATGTTTTCGTCTAGAAGATTGATTTTTTGTTCTATCAGTTTGCTTTCTTCTTTCAGGGCTTCAATTTTACGTTCCATTTCTTTAATCAGGCCACCACCTTTTTTTGAGTTCGAAGAGAAAAATCCGATATTATTTTCGTAAGTTGCAATCTCAGATTTTAAATGTTCGTAGGCGCGCATAAGCTTTTCCCGTTCACGGAGCAGCTTGTTTTCACCTTTAGTACTTATGTCTTTCAGGTTGTTGCGGAATGAATCCATGCGGCGGTTGGATGAATCTACATTCAGAGTTTCGAATTGCTTGTCAACAGCATCCCTGTATTCTTTGTAGATTTTATCTTTTTCCTTGAATGGCACATGTCCTATGGTGCTCCATTCGGCCATAATTGCACGTAGGGCTGTTATTGATTCACCAGGGTTTTCTGTTTTTTCGAAAGTATTTATCCTGGCTATGAGCTCTTTCTTTTTTGCTAGATTTTCGTTTTCTACAGTTCGCTGACCGGAAGTGCTTTTATTTTTTTGTTCAAAGAAATAATCGCAGGCACCGATGAAACGTTTCCATAACTCATCTGAATATTTTTTAGCAACAGGTCCTACAGTTTTCCACTCCTTTTGGAGTTGAATAAGTTTATCACCTGTTTCTTTCCATTCAGTGCTGTCTTTTAGCTCTTCAGCTTTTTCGCACAATGCTTTTTTCTTTTCAGCATTGATGGTTAATACGTTTTTAGTTTCTTTATAAAATTCAGCTTTTGCTGCAAAAAAAGCATCGCATACTTTGCGGTATCTGTCAAATACTTTTTGATTTACTTTGCGAGGAGCAAACCCAATTGTTCTCCATTCTTCTTGCCATGCCAACACCGTTTTTGTTGCTTCATCCCATGCTTTGTAATTATTAAGACTAGTGAAATCAAAAGCTTCAATTTTTTCGCACAATGCATTTTTGGCTTCATAGTTTTCATCTTCGAGCTTACGGATTGAATCAAAGTAAGATTGATGCTTTTTATTTATCGCAGTTGATGCTTCTTTGAAACGACTCCAGATTTGCTCTCGTATTTCGCGAGCCACAGGGCCTAAATCATGCCATTCTTCGTGAAGTTTTTGTAATTGCTGGAAGGCTGATATAACATCGGTTTCTGTAGCCAGTTTTTCAGCCGCTTCACATAGTGCTGTTTTTAATTCCAGATTTTTCTTGAAATCGTATTCTCTTAATTCGTTGTTAATTTTAATCAGATCCCAAAAAGATTCCTGATACAAATTATATTGTTTCCACAAATCGGTAGATGCGCTAGCAGGAACCTGACCTATGGTTTTCCATTTTTGTTGTAAAGCTCTGAATTCATTTATATGTGTAGAAACGTCATCATTACTTTCTACTAAAACCTTCATTTGACCCAGCAAATGTTGCTTTTGTAATAAGTTCGTTTCTTTTTCTTTTTCAAGTTGAGCAACAAGAGCTGCTTTTTTTGCTCTGAATATGTTGAGCAGTGCTTTAAATGATTCTTCGAGCTCATCTTTAGGAGCTAGAAACTCATTTTCTTCGTTACCTTCTTCTACAAAAGATTTTTTTAATTCTTCGGTTTCAGTTTTTGTCTTTTTGTAAAATAATTGTTTGATAAGCTCTACTTCATCCTTAACCACCTCTACTTCTTTGTTGATTATCAACTTAAGCGTGTCGACTAACTCTGCTTTAGTACTTGTACTATAGTCTGTTTTAGCAGATTTTTCTTCAATAGGTTGCTCTGTAACTACTTCCTCAGGACTTTCTTCCTGAATTTTATCAGCAACTGGTTCTTCTGTAATTTCGGTTACTGCGGCATCAGCAGATACCTCAGGTACTTCAATAACTTCAGTAACTTCGGCTGTTTCAGCAACTACGTTGTTTTCGGTTACTTCAATAGCTTCTTTAGTTTCGGCAACTTCAGGAGTTTCGCTTGGCACGATTTCAGGATCCTTGTTTAAATCAAGTGGGCTCATTTTCAATATTTATTTTAATATGTTTGTTTTGCGGTTACAACAAAACTTTCAAAATTTCAACTAATAATAACAGAGAGACAAAAATAGGGTAATTTTTTTAAATAATGTTATTACTCCCCAAAAATCTTGGAATAAAGACGTTTTTCTGAACATTTTATCCGCAATTAATTTACATCTCTGTGTGCAATGTATGTATTTGCCTGTTGAGCAGGATTTATTTGAATATCATTGATGCTAACATGTGTAGGTCTGGTAACTATAAATTCTATTGTGTCGGCAATATCTTCGGCATTTAGTGGAATAAGTCCTGCGTAAACTGCCTTAGCTTTTTCTATATCGCCATGATAACGTATTATCGAAAATTCAGTTTCAGCCATTCCCGGCGAAACTGAGCTTACCTTAATTCCGTGTTTTACCAGATCCAGTCGAAGTCCTTTGGTAATTGCATTTACTGCATGCTTGGATGCACAATAAACGCTACCATTAGGATATACTTCAATTCCGGCAATTGAAGATAGATTGATGATAAGACCGGATTGTTGTTCAATCATTTTTGGAACAACCAGCTTTGTCATATAGAGTAATCCCTTGACATTAGTGTCAATCATTTGTTCATAATCCGCCAAATCACTTTCCTGAAACGGAGAAGCACCTGCAGCAAGACCGGCATTGTTAATCAGAATATCGATTTTTCGGAATTCTGGTGGCAATGATTCGAAGGCCAGAGTGCAAGCTGCGTTGTCGCGCACATCAAAACAAAGTGAAATTACCTTGATTGAGTAACCGGATTGTAATTGTTTAGTCAGTTCTTCTAATCGCTCGGCTCTGCGTCCGGTTACGACAAGATTATAACCCAATCCGGCCAAGCGCAACGCAATTGCATGACCAAAACCCGATGTAGCTCCGGTAATAAGTGCTGTTTTCATAACTAATCTTATTTATATTGAAAGCTTTAATGTCTCACTAAAGGTATTGATTACGAAAATTAAAACATTAAAACCTGACTTATTCTTCGTTTCCTTTTACATATTTTAAATCGTGCCCCATGCGAACTTTCTTGGTTTGCATGTAAAACTCATTGAATTTGTTGGGTTCTATTTCGATAGGAACATTTTCGATGATAGAAAGTCCGTAAGCTTCCAAGCCAATTCGTTTTACAGGATTGTTTGACATTAGGCGGATTTTAGTTACACCTATCTCGCGTAAGATTTGAGCACCTACTCCATAATCTCGTTCATCTGCATTGAATCCTAAATGTAGATTTGCATCCACAGTGTCCATTCCTTCTTCCTGCAATTTATAAGCCCTGATTTTGTTCATCAATCCTATTCCTCGCCCTTCCTGATTCATATAAACAATTACTCCTTTGCCTTCTCTTTCTATTAATTGCATCGCTTTATGGAGCTGATCCCCGCATTCGCAACGCATAGAGCCAAAGATATCGCCGGTGATACACGATGAATGAACGCGGACTAAAATAGGTTCATCCTTTTCCCATTCACCCTTAATGAGTGCTACGTGCTCCATGCCATTTGAAATCTGACGAAAAGGAATCAGTTTAAACTGACCATATTTAGTCGGCATTTTTACCTTTTCGCCCATCTCTACCAACGATTCGGTTTTAAGGCGGTAGGCTATCAAATCTTTAATTGTAATTATTTTGATATCGAATTTATCAGCAATTTCGAGTAAATCAGGTAGTCTTGCCATGGTGCCATCCTCGTTCATAATTTCTATGAGGGCGCCTGCTGGTTGTAATCCGGCCAGGCGAGCTAAATCTACTGCAGCTTCGGTGTGACCAGCGCGGCGCAAAACACCTTTGTTTTTGGCTCTCAGCGGGAAAATATGCCCGGGACGGCCAAATGTTTCAGGTTTTGAAAGCGGATCGGCCAGAGCTTTGAAAGTAGCAGCACGATCGGCGGCCGAAACTCCGGTAGTACAACCTTCGAGCATATCTACACTAACAGTGAAAGGCGTAGAGTGTATGGAAGTATTTTTATCTACCTGCATTTCCAGTTCAAGTTCGTCGCAACGATCTTCTGTAAGCGGTGCACAAACAACTCCACGACCGTAAGTAATCATGAAGTTAACCATGTCCGGCGTAATTTTTTCAGCAGCGCAGACAAAGTCGCCTTCGTTCTCACGATCTTCGTCATCTACTACTATCACAAATTTTCCATCACGAATGTCGATAAGAGCTTCTTCAATTGTATTTAATGTTGATTTCATTTTGAATCAATTAGTTTTATTTTTCTGTTCTTTATAGAGTTGAACTTTGATTTAATCAGAGCCCATGCTTTTATATATTGTTCTGTATCTAAAATACTTGCATCAACAACTGCTTTGTATGTGAGGAAAATCCCGATAGGTAACAATACAAATGAACTTAACCACATGCCTTGATACGATAACCACAAACCCTCTTTGACCATTTTGTATCCTGTGTTGTCGATAATATAATATATGATAAACATAATTACAGATATTACTACCGGCATACCCAATCCTCCTTTACGAATAATAGCGCCTAACGGAGCCCCGATGAAGAAAAAAATCAGGCAGGCAAAAGATAGCGTAAATTTACGATGTCTTTCGATCTCATGTTTAGTGATGTAAGTAACTTGCGAGCCTATCATTGTTTTGTTGTATTCAACAGTTTCACTCATGAGTTTTGCTTTTTCCACTGCCGAGTTACAAACTCTTACCATGGCTTCCTGAGGTAATGTGAGAAAAAGCGAATCTGTATTGTAAATCTTGCGAACTTTCTTAAGACTGTCGTTTAACGAACTCCCAGATATAACATCTCTTCCAAAAAAATGTTGATCAACAAGATTTTTTCCCTGAAGTGCGGCAAATGTGTTAACATCTTTGCTTACTGAATCTATAGAATGAGTGAGCTGCTGGAAATTTTTGCTAACGTGCTCATTCTTAAGGATTGATTCATCGTAACGGGTAAAATCAGAGTTGAAATCTATTAAAAGATCTTTTGTTTTAAATATTTCTCTCCTATAGGGAATACTCGTTGTGGAGCTACTTAATTTTTGATTATTCAAATTTGAAAAACTTTCGCCATCGTAAAGCGAAAGCATAATATACTTTTTATCTTCGGTGAACTGAACTTTTCCTGAGTCGGCAACGGTTACTTCAGCATTTTCAAATCCTCCAGAAAAATTGTATATCATCACATTCTTGAGAATATGATCTTTTTTATCCTTAACATAGATTTGTACATTAGGTATTCCGGAATAGAATTCGCCGGTAGGAATGTCAAGTTCAGGCGATTTTTGCTTTAATGAAATGACTAAAGTATATAACTTAGTTTGTGCAACGGGCAGAACGTAATTAGAGAAGAAAAATGCACCAACACAAACAAACGAGATGAAAATAATAAGCGGTCGGATAATTCTGAAAAGAGAAATGCCGGCAGCTTTCATAGCGGTTAGTTCAAAATTTTCTCCAAGATTACCGAAAGTCATTAATGAAGCCAATAGTATGGCAAGGGGCAAAGCCATTGGCACTACAGAGAAAATAGCATAAATAAAAAACTCGGCTAAAACTGACCAACCAACTCCTTTTCCAATCAATTCAGAAACATGTTTCCATAAAAACTGCATTAACAGGATGAAAATGCAGATGAGAAGAGTCATCAAGAACTGTGTAATAAAACGTTTAAATATGTAAGAGTCAATTTTTTTTATCCGAAACATGTTTGCTTTTTTTGGAACAACAAAATTACTGCAAAAAGTTCAATAATCAAGTATCTGATTTGCGAAATTCGCTTAACACGGGTGTTGGGAAACTCAGTTGAAAGAAAGAGAAACCATCAGACTGCATAGCCCAATGGTTTCTCTTATTGTAATACGATATGGTTTGTTCAGGATCGTTGTTGTCTAAATACCTGTTTTCCGTCTCAGAGTTTCTATTTGATTGTTCCAAAGTAATGTCAAATCATCTTTTTCTCCTTTTTCGGCAAAGTCGGTGATAATGAGTGCCATTTCTCCGGTCACTTGCAATGCTACTATCTTAAACTCAAAATAATAATCAGTATCCATATCTTCTTCCCATTGAAACCGAACACTGACATTGGGTTTCGTGTGAATTAAAAAAGCTGTTTGTTCATTTTTCTCCCAACAAAATGTATATTCATTATCATTGACAGTAACTCCATCGGCAAACCATTCGGCTAATCCCAGCGGCGTACTGATAGAGTTCCATAATATATTAATTGAAGCAGTTTTGAGTTGATATTCTATTTTTAATATGGTTTTCTTCATTGAACTATCGTTTTGTGGCTTAAAAGTTAAGAGTTGAATTTAGTCTCTTATTTTTTGCGTTCGCAATATAGTTATTTTTTTTGAGAAAACTGTGATTTTAGTAGAACAATGAACTGTTTTCGAGACAATTTATCCATTAAGACTACTCTTTTCGAAACATAATGGTAACAATTGTCTGATATTTTCGAGTTGGAAAATGTGTTTGGTTCCATACAAAAGAACCGTAATATTTTTCTCAAAACGCATTTCAGATTCAAGCAGCACCTGACGACACGAACCACATGGCGTAATAGGTTCAGGCAAAAAATTGCCATTGGTAAATGCTGCAATGGCTATAGTTTTTACAGCAACATCCGGAAATTGTGCGTTGGCGTAAAACATAGCTACACGTTCGGCACATAGTCCTGAAGGGTAGGCTGAATTTTCCTGATTACTGCCTGCAAATATCTCGCCGTTTTCAAGTTCTACAGCAGCGCCTACATGAAAATTGGAATAAGGTGCATAAGCTTTACTAACCTGCTCTTTGGCTTTATCTATCAGCGCTTTTTGAGTAGGATTTAATTCGTTGAAACTTAAGATTGAAACTTTGATTTCTATTGTTTTTTCTGTCATATTTTTTGTTTGTGAAGGTGAGATGGTCAGACCTGATTTTCCAGGTGAACTATGAAGTATTTGGTCTGGTAGGCACTGAATAAATACAAAATTATAAAATTATCTAATCAAAAGAGTCTTTTTGATTAATTAGTTTTAATTTTGTAGCAAATAAAAACAATAATTTAAACGAATGAAGATCAGTATTAAACCCCGAATTTTAGTTATATTTCTGTCTGTTAGTTTATTGGCCGCATCTCAGTCTAAAAACCGTGCTTATTTAGACTATATCGACCAATATCACCAATTGGCTGAAAGACAACAACGAGAACATAGAATTCCTGCAAGTATCATTCTTGCTCAGGGTTTGCTGGAATCGGGAGCGGGTCAAAGTACTTTTGCCAAAGAATCGAACAATCATTTCGGGATAAAATGCAGTGATTGGACCGGAGATAAATACTATCATGATGATGAGACAAAGAACGAATGTTTTCGAAAATACAATCAGGTGCTTGAATCTTATGAGGATCATTCTTTGTTTCTCAAAAAAAGAAGTCGGTATGCATTTTTGTTTAATCTAGATCCTACCGATTATGAAGGTTGGGCTCAGGGTTTGAAAAAAGCCGGCTATGCTACCGACCCAACTTATGCTTACAAGCTTATTTCTATTGTCGATAATTATGAATTGCACCAATACGATTTAGTTGGAA
>Ga0302209_10000676_pt1 | contig 15920 bp, 13 predicted proteins | sample II_Fen_E3_1_FD_194574 | JGI IMG/M metagenome (GOLD analysis project Ga0302209, IMG submission 194574) | Peat permafrost microbial communities from Stordalen Mire near Abisko, Sweden - II_Fen_E3_1 | ecosystem: Environmental > Terrestrial > Soil > Wetlands > Permafrost | place: Sweden: Abisko...
GAAGAATAATTCAGGTTCTGACTGATCTGCATGGCAACTTCCGATTCATCAATATCCTGTTCCAGCAGGTTCTTCAAAATATGCAATGCATCCAATGCTCCCTGTTCACCGAAATTGGTTACTAAAAAGCGTTTTACTACTACAAGTTCCGATTTATCAACATGACCGTCAGCTTTCATGATACAAGCCATGAGCACCAACAGGCTCATTTTGAAATCACCTTCTGTGGTCGTGTTTGATGCCATTGAAGTACTTCCCGACAATTGTGTACCATCAAACATTGATCCTAATGTAAACCCGATTAATGCGCCTATAGGTCCGCCAAATGCCCAACCCAGGCCTCCGCCAATCCATTTTCCGAAACTACTCATAAAGACTTTATTTGAAATGATTTTAGGGGTACAAAGATACAAAAAAAATGTACCAATGTGCCAATTATTAAACTTCCAATGTATCAATTGATGGTTCAAAACATAAATACATTCTTTATTGGGGAGAACAAACATAGATGTTTTAAACTTTGCGGATTGTTATTTTTGATTTGAAAACTGTACTTTTGTATGCACATTGGTTCGATCACACGTGTTTTACGAAAAGCGATTAAAAGGGAATGCATTGAAAACCGGCAATAGCCCCACTGCCGTAAACTCAATAACGTTTTGAACAAAACTTTTATGTTTTTGATTTTCTGAACCAATGTGAATGTGTTTAACAAAGAAGTAAGTAGTAGCCCTGCCATGCATGCATAGTTTTTAATGCATTTGAGGAACAGAGCTAAAACCAACATAGCACATTAACTGCAATGTTGATTTTTCTTTTCTTATCAGCTATTTGGGTAATTATTTTACAAACAGATTGTATGCCGGTCTTTTCATTTCACCACTTATATTCGAAAATAAAACTTCCATACTTGTGGTTGTTATTTCTGCCCGGGATAATGAATGCCCAAAACAAACTACCTGCTGATACAACTAAAATTCATGCAATTCACGAAGTAACCGTTACTGAGAAATTTATGAGTTCTGAAGTCCGTTCAACTTCCCCCTTACAGATTCTAACATCAAAAAGTATCGAAGAACTCAACGCGATGCAGGTATCCGACGCTGTGAAATACTTTTCGGGAGTCACTGTGAAAGACTATGGAGGAATAGGTGGATTGAAAACTATTTCAGTGCGTAGCCTTGGAGGGAATCATACTGCAGTGAGTTACGATGGCATTACCCTAACCGATAGTCAAACAGGACAAATTGATTTAGGGAGGTTCTCTCTCGACAATGTAGACATGATTTCACTCAGTAACGGGCAAGGCGACAATATTTTTCAACCCGCCAGGCTCTTTGCTTCGGCATCGGTGTTGAATATACGGACATTAACACCTGTATTCGTAAATGATAAACGTATAAACGGAAAAGCATCCCTGAAGGCTGGCTCATTCGGGTTGGTTAATCCATCACTCTGGCTGGAAGGCAAGATAAGCCGGTTGATTTCATCTACTTTCAATGTAGAATGGTTATCGGCCGATGGGAAATATCCGTACGTGTTGCATTACGGACCTTCATTGAACGACTCAACTTCAAAGGAAACCCGTCAGAATACTGATGTTCACAATCTACGTCTGGAGGGTGAGTTGTACACCACCTTTTCGGATAAAGAATACCTGACCATCAAAGGCTATTTTTATAAGTCGGAACGCGGATTGCCGGGACCGACCATACTCTATAATAACGAGAATTCGTCGAAGCAACGTATTTGGGACAATACCTTTTTCACACAGGTTCATTACGAAAAAGAATTTTCCAAATACTGGGTGTTCCAATCCAATGCAAAATTCAACAGCGGTTATATGCATTATGTCGACCCTACTTATCTGGATACAGATGGTAAACAGGAAAGCACCTACCGCCAATCAGAATATTACGGATCAGCATCTGTCCTTTTTAGAGCAATGGAAAATCTTTCTTTTTCGGCCTCAACCGATGGTGCATTGACAACACTCTCTTCCAACGAGTCAGATTTTGCATTCCCTGAAAGATACTCCTGGCTTTCGGCAGTTGCAGCAAAATATGTAACCAATCAGCTGCTGGCAACAGCGAGTGTATTGTCCACTGTGGTAAATGAAACTGTAAAAAACGGGAATGCCGCTACATACCACAGTCAACTGTCTCCGTATGTAAGCTTTTCGGTTAAACCATTCAAAATGTATGATTTAAGGATACGCATTTTTTACAAGAACATTTTCAGGCTGCCTTCTTTCAATGACTTATACTATTTTCATGTCGGCAATAACAAATTGAACCCTGAAAAAACAAACCAGTTTAATCTTGGACTTACCTACAACCTGTCACTGGCCAACTGGTTACCGTTACTGACCCTGACACTTGATGGATATCACAACGATGTAACGGATAAGATAGTGGCTTATCCAAACAAAGATACTTTTTCGTGGACGACTCTGAATTATGGAAAAGTGGTGATTGACGGCCTTGACCTGACTGCTGAGACGACGTTACAACCGTGGGAAAAAGTGGGTATTCTTTTGGGCTCAAATTACACGTACCAACGAGCCATAAATGTTACCAGTCCAACCGACGGAGGATATAACAACCAGCTGCCATATACACCACGTATATCAGGTTCAGGCAAGGCCGGGATCATTACTCCATGGATCAACATTTCCTATTCGCTGTTGTGGTCGGGACACCGGTATGCCGTGAATCAAAATTATGCCGAAAACCGCTTACCTGCTTACTACGACCATAGCATTTCCTTTAGCAGGAGCTTAGAATACAAAAAACAATTGATCCACTTGAATCTGGAAGTTCTGAATCTGCTAAATACTAATTACGAGATCGTAAAATGGTTTCCCATGCCGGGACGTTCGATTCGAGCAACAGTATCCCTTAAATTTTAATCAAATAACTTCCTGTCGACACTATCGAAATTTGTAATGATATCGTATGAAAACCGGCTGTAATTCTCACCATACGAATTTACAATGTTGATGATACCTGCTCCTGCATTTTCTGCCGCTTCAATACCGACGATCGAATCTTCAAAAATAATGGTTTCTTCAGGAAGCACATCCAGCTTCTTTGCAGCAGCCAAGAATACGTCAGGATGAGGTTTTCCACGGAAGGTACCATTGTTATAAGCAACTTTATCCAACCTGAACCACCGGTTTAACTTCATGTTTTCGAAATAGAAACTTACATTCTCGATCCCTGCAGATGTTGCAATGGTAAATGGAATTTCCTTTCCCTTTAAAAAATCAAACAATTCTTCTGCACCGGGTGCTAGTTTCAAATCGTTGATACAAAGTTGCCGGTAAATGGACTCTTTATCCTGTGTATAATCCGTAATTTCCTTCTCAGTCAGCTGATCTCCAAAAATTCCACGCATAATATCAGGATTTGCCTGTCCGTGAATTTTAACGCGTTTTTCCTCGTCTGTAAGTTGCATGTCATGTTTCTCAAGAAAAATATCAAAAGCAAGATCATGAAAAGCAGTATCCCAAAACAATGTTCCGTTAAAATCAAAAATTGCACCTTTTATCTTTGTCATTTCTTATTTCTTATTTTTAAAATTTATAATTCTCAGGGTTCTGAATTCAAGGGGTTTTCCTTCATTCTGGAAACCGATATAGCCATTTGTAGCAGTCAGTCCCGAAACTGAGTTTTGAAGTATGCCATTGACAAACACCTGTAGCGTCTTGTCCCTGCATATAATTTTCATAGTATTCCATTCTCCCAACGGTTTTTCGTTCGAAGACTGCATTTTTTTAATTGTAAATTTCACTGAATCGGCACATTCTTTTGCCCACAAACCATTCATACAAATAATATCCCCAGCATCGCCCGCCTTCTGTTGAACCTGATAACAGACAGGCCATATGGAGTCTTTTTCCTGAATATGAACCAACACCCCGCTATTTCCGGCTGTTTTCAGCCATCTCCATTCAGTATACAATTCATAATTTGAATACTTCTTTTTAGTTCTTAAATATCCGCTGGAGACACCAGTGATCAGCAAAACACCTTTGTCCATTTTAAAAACTTCAGAAACAGGAATCTTTTTATCTTTTATGACATATGTCCAGCAGGTTTGATCGGATGAGGTAAAAAATGTATGTTCCCTGGATAATTTGTTTGTCTTTTGAGCTATGGAAGGAGTTGATAAAAGCAACGCAAGTACTGTTAAATAAAAAAACAATTTTTTCTCCATGAAATGAATTTTGAAATGAATAAAACCACATAATGATTCTAAGGCTATCAATTGATGCCTCAAAAATAAGAATTAATTCTTAAAACTAAGAATTATAAATAAGAATCATCGTTGTTAAAGTTTTTCAGCAGCTGCTTTATCGAGATAAAATTGAGCGGGTATTGCCTGAGCGTGTATGTATGATGCCGGAAAGGTTTCAAAATTAAGTCTCCTGTGAATAATCTGCTTCAACACATCAGCTTTTGATGCCCCTATTATTAAAAATACGACATCATCTGCCTGGTTGATGGTCTGACCGGTAAGGGTAATCCTCTTTTGTTTTGAAACCGGATGAGTAGATACTGTAACGAATCGTTCGGAATGAAGTAGTTCCAGCTCGTTTGGGAAGATAGAGGCTGTGTGACCATCATCACCCATTCCAAGTAATATTAAATCAAATTTCGGATACCCGTTTCGTTTTGGTAATTGGGTTTCAAGGATGTATTGATAGTGCTTTGCTTCTGATATCGGATCAATTTCTCCCTGAATAGGGAAAATGTTTGCATCATGAACTGGTACGTTTTTCAACAGACTCTCGTACGTCATTCCATAGTTACTTTCCGAATTGGTTGGGGGAACACAACGTTCATCCACCCAAAACAACCGTATAAAATGCCATGGAATGGTATCGGCATACTCATTTGCCAATATTTTGAACAACAATTGTGGAGTATTACCACCCGACAAAGCGATATTAAAAGGAAGTGATTTTTTGTTCTTTTCCTTTGCTTTTGTCAGAATTAATTCAGCTACTGCACGGGCAGTTTCCAGAGGTGTCTCGAAAATATGCAAATTCTGATTCATGATTTATAATGTATTGAGTCGTTAAACAATAGGTTTACACTAAAATAAATCAACCCTTTCGGGTAACACGAACTTACCATTTTTCTTTTGAAATATTTTATACGTTTCTTTTCAATCTGTTTTAAACTTTTTAAAAGGTGCCCGCCATTTCAGTTCTTTATTCCCAAAAAGTGCATTGGCCTCTTTTGGCCCCCATGTATTGGCTTCATAAAAATAAAGCGGGATATCCGGATTTTTCTTCCATTCCTGTAGAATCGGATCGACAAATTTCCAGCTTGCTTTTACCGCATCGGCTCGTGCATAAAGAGTGGAATCACCAATCATACAATCCAACAATAACCGTTCGTAGGCTTCTGATATTTTATGATCAGCCAGATCTGAATAATGAAAAGCCATGTTTACATTTTGCACCTTATAACCTGCTCCCGGTATTTTCATTCCAAAATCGACTGCAACCCCGGCATCCGGACTGATCCTAAGGATGATCATGTTGGTCGACTGAGCCATGCACCTTTGCTTAAAGAGCTGATGAGGTGCCGGTTTCAGGTGGATAACCACTTCTGTGACATGCTCTGGCAGACACTTACCGGTCCGGATATAAAAAGGAATATCACCCCAGCGCCAGTTATCAACAAACACTTTCATAGCTATAAAAGTTTCTGTTTTCGAACTTGGCTTAACATCCTTTTCCTGACGGTATCCTTTTTGAATTACATCATCCACCATCGTTTCGATATACTGCCCTCGAACAACATTCTGGGCAACCTCTGTCGGTTTTATAGGACGTAACGCCTGCAATACTTTTACTGTTTCGTTACGGATTGATTCCGAATCAAAAATAGAAGGCGGTTCCATAGCAACCACTGCTAACACCTGCATCAAATGGTTTTGAATCATATCACGCATTGTACCGGATGTATCATAATATCCACCCCGGTTTCCCACTCCAATCTTCTCGGATGCTGTAATTTCTACCCTGTCAACATATTTCCGGTTCCATATCGGTTCGAAAAAACCATTCGAAAAACGGGTAACCATGATGTTTTGAACCGTTTCTTTTCCCAGGTAATGATCAATACGGTAAATCTGGTCCTCATTGAAACCACTGCGAAGCTTTTGATCCAGTTCAACTGCCGAATCGTAACTATATCCAAACGGCTTTTCAACGATGATCCTTTTCCATCCATCAGCTTCGGTATTCAATCCGTTTTGTATTAAATGGGCAGCAACCAGTTCATAAAGAAAAGGAGGTATCGAGAAATAATAAATAATATTTTTTTGAATATCAAGCGTTTCCGAAAGATGATCAATGTATTTTTTTAGAAGTCCAAAATCTTCTTCGGATTGATTATTTACTTTTTGGTAATAAACATGCTCCAAAAAACTCTGGAGTTTATCAGGTTCTCCTTCAACACCTGCCTGAGCAAATTCAAGCATTGATTTTGCCACATCCTTTCGGTTTACTTCTTCATTCTTCTCCTGACTACCGGCACCAATCACCACAAATTGTTCAGGCAATAAATTATCAAGGTATAACTGGAAAATTGCAGGCATCAACTTGCGTTTGGCTAAATCACCATTTGACCCAAATATCACAAGTATCTGATTCTCTACAGGATTTTTTCTAATGTTCTTTTTGATTACTTCTACCATTCAACAATGCATTTTTGTATTTAATAACAATTTAAAAGTCAAATCGTTCAACTTTAAATATATAAATTTTCATCTCCGTTACTCTCTTCTTACTTCTTATTCCTTTCCTCTTACCAATTACTTCTTATTCCTTATATTTTCTTATATTTTTTACTCCTTACCTCTTACCTACTTACCTCTTACTCATTCCTCATTCCTCACCTCTTACCACTTACTTCTTATTCCTAATATTTCCTTACCTCTTACCTTGTCAATGCCTGAAATACGTTGACCACTTTAGAGTATTAAAAACAACTAAAAAGTGAAACAACATGGCACGATTAGATCAATTAAAAATGAGTACCGCAGAACGTCTTAGTCGTCGTTTTAGTGACAATTTCAAGATCCAAAAGGTCCGGGAAATTGAAACAGGACAAACCAAAGTATCCGAAATTTGCTCTCAGTATCAGGTTGCTGGTAAAAATGTCTATCTTTGGATAGATAAATTTGGCAGCATGAAGAAGAACAAAAAAGAACGTATGATTGTCGAGACCGATAGTGACACTCGTCAACTCCTTGAATTCAAAAAACGTGTATCTGAACTAGAACGTATTATAGGTCAAAAACAGATACTCATTGATTTTCAAGACAAAATGATAGATTTAGCCGAAGAAACCTATGGAGTGGATATTAAAAAAAAATTCTTTTCCACACCATCGAATTCTTCTGGAAAAACCGAGAACTGATGACTTACAGCTTAAACAAACTTTATAAAAGTATCGGATTAAGCAAACAAGCTTTTCATCAACGGATGGACAGATATATGCAAGAACGTTCTATTGAAGAACAAATTCTAATGTTAGTATATCGTGTCCGCGAAGACCACCCCACAATGGGATTGCGCGATATCTATTTCAAAATAACTCCCATTGAGATTGGTAGGGATCGTTTTGAAATACTCTGTAAGCAATCCGGATTAATGGTTGAACGCACTCATAACTTGCGAAGAACCACTGATAGTTCGGGTGTAATCCGGTTTGATAATCTACTGATTGGATTAGTTATCAATAAACCCAATCAGGTCTGGCAAAGTGATATTACATATTTTGAGCTCAATGGAAGGTATTATTACATAACCTTTATAATTGATGCTTTTACAAGAGTAATAGTTGGTTATGCCGTTTCACAACGATTAAAGACCGAACAAACCACTTTGCCTGCTTTACAAAAAGCTATCAAATCCCGCATGGATTTGAAATTCAGTATTCATGCACTGATTTTTCATTCTGACGGAGGTGGACAATATTATGATAAAGATTTTCTGTTGCTGACAAAAAAACATCAAATCATAAGTAGTATGTGTCAATACCCCTGGGAAAATGGGAAAGCCGAACGCATTAACGGCATTATTAAAAATAATTATCTAATACACAGAAATATAAATTCTTTCGAACAGTTACAAACAGAGGTTGACCGAAGCGTATTACTTTACAATACAGAAAAACCTCATATTATGTTACAAAGAAAAAGTCCAAATCAGTTCGAAAAAGAATATCTTTGTATAAATAATTCTGTTAAAACATAAACAATGTCTCTACCGAGACAAATTATTGATAACGAGAATAACTTTCTTAACGCTTCGCTAAAAGTTATTTCCCGTAATCAACAATGATTGCATTATCATTATCATATTTTTTTAATTTGAATGAAAAAATAAGTAATAAAACGGTCAACGTTATTCAGGCATCAACACCTACTTACCTCTTACCTCTTACCACTTACTTCTTCTGTTTCTTATATTTCCTTACTCCTTACCTCTTACCTACTTACCTCTTACTCATTCCTCATTCCTCCTTCCTCGCTCCTGTTTAAAACCACTTCTTCCTTTTAAAAAACCAAAGCATTCCAAGGGTGGTAGCCAACATGACTCCCCACATAATAAAATACCCATGTGCCCAGTGCAATTCGGGGACATTCACAAAATTGGTACCATAGACGCCCACAATAAAAGTAATGGGGATAAATATGACTGAGATAATGGTCAGCACCCTCATGATCTCATTTAGTTTGGTACTCATTGACGAATGATAAATGCTCAGTTGATCGTACAGGATTTCACGGTAACTATCTGTCAGTTCGGATGCTTCATTTATATTATCCTGCAATTCCCTGAAGTGAATATGATTTTCATCATGGATGAATTCCGATTCCATTTTATTCAGATTCAGGATCATCTCTTTGGCGGGCTTGATGTTTTTTCTAAGAAAATTCAATTCCCTTTTAAAAGCGTTGATATCATCCAGCAATTCTTTTCGGGGATCGTTGGTCATGTCTTCTTCCAGGTTTTCAATTTTTTCGCCCAACAGTCCTATCACGTAAATATAATTATCGACCACAACATCCAGCAAGGCAAATGCCAGGTAATCCGATCCTGAAGTGCGGATTTTATTTTTATGTTTGCGGATACGTTCGCGGATAGGCTCAAAGACTAGCCCCGCCTGTTCCTGAAATGATATAAGCGTGTTCTCCGCAATGATAAGTGATAAATTTTCAACTGTAAGGATATCCTCTACATCATTATATTGCAGCATTTTTATGGTTACAAAAATACCATATTCGTATTCCTGCAATTTTGGACGAACGGAAGGATTCATAACGTCCGAAAGGATATTATTCTCTATTTTATATACCCGCGCCAGATTTTCCATCAACTGCGCATTATCGAGTCCGTCGATATTCAACCAGGTTAATTTTTTTGACTTTTTCAGTACCTGAAGATCATCGGATATGCTTAATTCAAGTTCCGTTACATCATCCAGGTTGAAATCCATGGCACTCAATACAATCTTATCGGTCTTCTTTTGGCCCCTGAACACTAAAGCATAGGGAGACAGTCCGATATCTTCTTTCTTCTTTTTTATATATCTCGACATTTTGTAATTCTTTTTTACTTCATGAAAGACAAAGGTAGCAGTTTTTTTGTTTGGATGTTAAGAAATTGCATGTTGAATTGTATAAATTTTACGGAGTATATCAATGTCGTTTAGTTAGTAATCTCTTTTGCTATAAAACGAAATCTTCGTTATGACACTTTGTGACTTAGAGTCTTTGTGTCAGGTTAAGAATAGCCACGAAGGCATTTTCAATTCATAGATGGCACGGGATTTACGCAGTCATGTAAAATTATCGGGATGACGGATTCCAAAAACGGATTTGATTTAGACAATTTGTGGTTTATCTGATTTTCTTTTTATATTTGTAATCCGAATGCATATCTATCACTGAATGGTTTTTGAACGGTTTTAGGTTGGTTTTGGATTGGTCGCTATTCTGATATATCAGTCACTTAACAATCATTTATTCGTCCTATATATGCCATATATCTATAAAGGTATATGGCATATATTTTGTAAATAAATGAAAGAAATATAGATACAAAAACCAATCCAAAACCAATGGAAAGCCATTTGCAGAATAATATTAAAATGGGATATCAGGATATGCTCCTGCAAATCAGATTAAGAAAGTAGTAGAAGTCTGAATATAAAAAGTGAATTTCATCCCGTCAGATCGTATTTTTGATCAGCAGCCCGGATGATATTCAAAACAAAAAAAACAGATGAAAGAAGAATCCTATCCACCACCACGGGGAAATATCAGTAAAGCTACATTATTCAATGAGAATATATACCTCGGAAGGGAAACAGCACCTTAACCCCTTAAGATTTTTTTCGTGGGACTAAATATCAATAGAAAGACAGGCAGTACAGATAATATTTCACCGAAGTGAATGAACTTAAAAATGTATTCTATCGTTAATTTATTGTGAAAATGGAATATTGTACGACGGCTTTATACAACTTACAACTTTATCCATTTAAATTAAAGGGACGTAAGTTGATTTCTATTTTGAAGTATATTCTTAATGGCATAAATATAAAAACGAACGGCTGAAATAAACAGCGGCGTTCCCATTGAAATATAAAAAAGGGATAACCAGGTAATTGGTACAATTCCCGAGAGTCTTAATGTTATTCCAACAGTCATCATCACAGTCATCATGATATAACTCCTCCAGTTAAAAAATGAGAAGAAACAAGGCCGTTCAATTTGAATTTGTAAAATCCGGTTAATGTGTTTTAATGAAATAGCCGAGAACATGAATCTGTAAAACACGATACCGGCAATAAGGCAACCGGTTTCTTCGAATTCAATCTGTAGCGAATTGAATTTCAGGATGGAGAAACCTCTGTAAAGCAACATTCCCCCGGCAAATGTCCACACCAACGCTGCCACCAACAATAAATACTTTTTGGGGATGCCCGGCTTAAAGGTTTGAAAAAATGAATGATCGAATCCCATACATTGAAAATTTAAGCGTAAAAGTACATTTTTTTTTGAAAAGAGCTACTCTTTTCAAAAATAACACATTAGAGATATAACAATCCTGTGAATTTAATTGGCACATTCCGGGTTGTTTTGTGCAGTTCGTATTTTTTTGCTACTTTTGCATAAAAATATATCTATGACGTTTGATATTGTAATAATTGGATACATTGCCGGATTTTGTACTGCTGTTGCCCAGTTTCCTCAGGCACTAAAAGTTATTAAAACAGGTAATACCCAAAGCATTTCAATAGGAATGTATTTAATAATGACCATGGGTATTTTCTTTTGGTTTTTATACGGGGTACTGATTCCAAATATTCCTATGATTCTGGCAAACGGAGTCTGCCTGATTCCATCCCTATATATCCTTTTCATCACGGTACGTAATACATTCAAAACAAAAAAAATAACGTTATGAAGCGCATTCAGATTATCAACGGACCAAACCTGAATATGTTGGGGAAACGTGAACCAACTGTTTATGGGACTCAGACTTTCGAAGCTTATTTTGATGAATTAAAAACGTTGTTCCCGGATGTGGAACTGGAATATTTCCAATCGAACAGCGAAGGAATCCTGATTGACAAACTTCAGGAAACCGGATTTACAGGTGATGGCATTATTCTGAACGGGGGCGCATACACGCACACCTCCATTGCAATAGCTGATGCCATTCGTTCAATAACCGTTCCCGTTGTGGAAGTTCATATTTCGAATGTGTTTCAGCGTGAAGACTACCGTCATCATTCTTTTCTTTCAGAAGTGTGTAAAGGCTGCATCATCGGCTTTGGAATGGACTCTTACCGATTAGCAATTGAAGCCATTATCCGTTTCAATTAAACTTTTCGTATTACTTATACGTTTTCTTACCTACCCACCTCCATTTCTTTTAAATGGAGTATCTTATAAATAAATAATTTTTTTATGTTTAAATCGACCAAAATAGTAGCAACAATTAGTGATAAACGTTGTGATGTAGAATTTCTCCAGGCCATGTTTGATGAAGGAATGAATGTTGTTAGAATGAACTCGGCACACTTACAGGCTGAAGGTTTTACCAAGATCATTACCAACGTTCGTGCAGTAAGTAATCAAATTGCAATCCTGATGGACACCAAAGGTCCTGAAGTTCGTACCACTGTTGCAGAAAATGATGAAATTGAACTTTTTACAGGTGATATTGTAAAAGTGGTTGGCAATCCCGATCTTATTTCGACAAGGGAATGTATTTCAGTGAATTACCCTTTCTTTGTACGCGATTTAAAAGTGGACGATGATATTCTTTTTGATGATGGTGAAATCGATTTGAAAGTGGAGTCGAAAGATGAAACAGCCTTGTATTGCAAAGTATTGAATGATGGAGTTCTTGGAAGCCGTAAAAGCGTGAATGTTCCGGGTGTGAGAATCAACCTGCCTTCATTAACCGAAAAAGACAGAACGAATATCCTTTTTGCCATTGACAACGATCTTGACTTTATTGCCCATTCGTTTGTAAGAAACAAACACGACCTACTGGACATTCAAAATATTCTGGATGCACACAACAGCCCGATTAAAATCATTTCCAAAATTGAAAATCAGGAAGGCGTCGATAATATCGATGAAATTCTGCAATATACTTACGGTGTTATGATTGCCCGTGGTGACCTGGGTATCGAAGTGGCACAGGAAAAGATCCCCGGGATACAACGCCGTTTGATCCGCAAATGTGTTGTTGCACGTAAACCTGTTATTGTGGCTACCCAAATGCTTCATACCATGATTAAGAATCCACGCCCTACACGTGCTGAAATAACCGATATTGCAAATGCAATTTATTACCGCACCGATGCTTTGATGTTAAGCGGGGAAACTGCTTATGGTAAATATCCTGTCGAAGCGGTTCGTACCATGGCTAAAGTGGCCGAGGAAGCTGAAAAGACGAAACTGTCTGAAAATGATATTCAAATTCCATTGAGCACGAACGACATTACTTCCTTTCTGGCCAATGCAGCCAACGAAGCCAGTACTAAAATCGGAACTAAAGCTATTATTACGGATACCTACAGCGGCAAGACTGCCAGACATTTGTCAGCTTACCGTGGAACAAACCCAATCCTGGCTATTTGTTATCACGAACGTTCAACACGTGAATTAGCACTATCCTATGGAGTCTTTCCAATGTTTCAAAAGGAAAAAGGAAATACCCAACAGTATCTTCTTGCAGGATTGCATGAATTCATTAAAAAAGGAATGCTTCAACCGGATGATTACATCAGTTACCTCAGTGGCAGTTTTGGTGAAGGATTCGGAACTACTTTTCTGGAAGTAAACCGCGTTGATAAGATTTTTGCTTCACGTGAAAATTATATTCTTCCAAACTTCTAAGCTCAGCTTAATAGTTTGCATTACAACATCAGTTTAGGTTATTTAACGGTTAGTTTTAACAATAGATTAAACTCTCTACCCGTTCAATAGTCTAAACTTTTTTGTTTGCCCAATAATTGCGCATTATTTGGAACTAGGGCAGGCAATCTCATCATTCAGATTATTTTAATTTTATAGAGTTATTAAATTAATTTTATTAAATCATTTCAATCATTGTTTAGTTTTATCGTATGAAAAAAATTTTGTCGTTATTGCTGTTGTTTTTTCTGACTGTACCCTTATGGGCTGCTGTAAGTATTAAAGGTTCGGTTGTTGACGCAGCAGATCAGTCCCCTCTCGATTATGTTAATATCACGTTATTCAAACAAGGATCAAAGAAACCCATCACCTTAGTTTCGTCGGATGCAAATGGCACATTTAGTTTTCCAACTATTGAAAACGGACAATACAATGTCCGTTTTAGTTATGTTGGGTTCACGACCATTAATCAGGTAGTGCAGGTAAACAACACCCCCCTGAATCTCGGCGTCATTCAAATGGAAGCTGACAGTAAAAAGTTAGGAGATGTCGAAGTAGTAGGTCAGGGATCACAAATGCACTTTGACATCGATAAAAAAGTATTTAGTGTCGATCAGAACATTGCCGCTTCAGGAGGTTCGGCTTCGGATGTATTAAAAAATATTCCTTCGGTAACGGTTGATAACCAGGGAAATGTTTCCCTGCGTAAGGATGGCAACGTTGAAGTATGGATTAATGGAAAGGCATCGGGGCTGACTGTCGACAACCGCGCCCAGGTGCTACAGCAAATGCCCGCTGAGAGCATTGAATCCATCGAAGTAATGACCAACCCTTCCGCTAAATTTAATCCCGAAGGATCGGCCGGAATTATCAATATTGTGATGAAAGAAAAGCATAAAGCCGGATATTTTGGAAGTGTTTCTGCCGGTTTGATGTTTCCTGACAGTGGAAAGCCGGGACAGAATTTAGGTGCCAGTGTCAATTACAGCAGCAGTAAGGTGGATGCCTACGTCAATTTAGGATACCGCGCCATGTCCTTTCAGGGAGGCGGAACTACTAACCGGACCAATTATGCCGCCAGCGACAGCATGCTGACAAATCAAAACTCAACACTGTTAAATCAGAAGAGTCAGCAAACGACAGCTTTTAGCGGTCTGTTTGTCCGTGCAGGGATTGATTATCATTTAAACACGAAGAACACCCTCAGCCTGTCGGGCTTTGGGATGGCCGGTACAGGAAATCAATCAAGCAGCATTACCAATGTTACCACGAATCTGGTTGACAGAACTCAAACCGGTTTCATACAAAACAACACAGGTGATGGCACCCGTCCAAGCTTAAACATGAATATGGATTACCGTCATGACTTTGATAAAAAAGGTTCTAACCTGATGGCCACTTTATCCTATTCTGCTCATAACCGGGATGGAAATAACACCTATGTGCAAACCGACACCATTATGAAATCGAACTTAACACAGAGCACGGCGGACAATAATACAGAAGTTGAATTTAAAGTTGATTACACGAACAAACTGAGCGAAACCAGCAAACTGGAAGCCGGATGGCAAAGTACATTCGATAACAGGTTGAGTACCTCGACAGGACTGAATAATGTATCACAGTTGACATTGCCTGCCTATTTCGACAGCTTTAATTATAACGAACAGATTAATTCGGGTTATCTTACTTACGGGAACAGGATCAATAACCTGACCTTTCAACTTGGTTTGAGAGCCGAATACTATACCAAGCAATTTACGGATACTACGCTGACTGCTGATGGGACAACCAAGTCGGTACAACCGTTTGATGCCAAACCGATATTCCATGTCTTCCCAAGCTTCTATCTGGCCTATACCCTGCCGAACAAGGATGAATTGCAATTCAACTACAGCAACCGTGTAAACCGTCCGCGTGGAAGACAGATAAACCCATACAAGAACTATTCGGATCCGATAAACATATCCTACGGTAATCCTTTTCTGTTACCACAGTATTCTTCGTCGATCGAATTGAATTACATCAAGAGCTGGGAAGCTCAAACCCTGTCGGCTTCGTTATACTACCACAATACGGACAACGTGATTGAAGGTGTTCGGTATCTGAACAATAACATTATGGAAAACACGTATCTGAACATTGCAAAATCGCAGAACACCGGTCTTGAAATGATTTCAAAGAACCGGATATTTAAAATTCTGAGCCTTACCTCGACACTGAATGTGTATTACAGCAAACTTGATTCGGCCACCTACAACAACAATGTCACCACTACCACCATTCCCGGGCAGAGCAGTATTTCCTGGAGCGGCAATATCATGGCTAATTTCATGTTAAGCAAGAACTTCTCCGGTCAAATAACCGGTGAATATGAATCGCCTGAATTAATTGCACAAGGCAAGGAAAATTCTAAATACTCGATTGATCTGGGCGTCCGCCAGACATTT
>Ga0302209_10000679_pt1 | contig 15884 bp, 8 predicted proteins | sample II_Fen_E3_1_FD_194574 | JGI IMG/M metagenome (GOLD analysis project Ga0302209, IMG submission 194574) | Peat permafrost microbial communities from Stordalen Mire near Abisko, Sweden - II_Fen_E3_1 | ecosystem: Environmental > Terrestrial > Soil > Wetlands > Permafrost | place: Sweden: Abisko...
CTGATTCACCACGGTACCCTTTTGAGTCTATTGCAATAACTTTCACCATGCCATTTTTCAACACGGTTAGTTTTCCATCTGAAGTAATAGCTGCAATTGTATTATCACTTACCGACCACGTATAGGGAGCAGTTCCTCCACTTGAGTTGAATTGTTGTATTTCACCAATATTGAATATCCCATTTGCCGGGCTAACAGAAATAAGCGGTTTAGCTGAAATGGATATGTACCCGTTTGTAAAAGTAAGAACCGGATTCCCCTCGTTGAAAAAGTTACTGGTTACTCCGTTCTGAAATTGCATATAGGTACCCGATCCTATTAAAACTATTTTGATATTCAAAAGAATACCTTTACCCGTCAGTGGCAATGAACCGGCACCAACAATTGTACTGTAATCAGTGCCGTTTCTAACCATCAATTCGTTAAATCCCGATGAAATTGTTCCAGAAGTAGTTGCACCTAAGAATTTAATATTTGAACTGCTATATGATATAATAAACTGATATGCCACGACATTGTTTGCCGTAAGATCATCGTCAACATACAATGGAACCGTCAGGGTATCACCAACAACTCCGGCCAGATTTGGTAACCTGACCTGAATTGCCTTGATAAACGGTCCTACTCCTAAAATAAGAAGTAGGATTAGATTGATTTTCCGTTTCATAATCATAATGTTTTTTAGCTTGTGATCAAACGGTTATTCAACTATTATTTTTTGTACCTGATTCTGATTTCCTGTAATCATTTTCAGAAAATAAACCCCTTGTTTCAGTTGAGCCAATCGGATAGAATAATCTCCTGCGCTATGTAAGGCATTTACCAATACAGCAACTTCTTTACCTGTCAAATCCTGCACTGAAATTATGACTTGATTTCCATTTTCATTTACATGATAATAAACTTTTGAAGTCGAGTTCACTGGATTAGGATACACCTGAAGTTCATTTCTGGCGGCTAATGCGCTTATTCCAGATACCACATCACCTATTTGAATGGTTTTTGGAATAGCGATTGACGTAAAGTCTGTTTCGTTAGCCAGGAACTTGTTAATGCTTAACGTGGTTATAGTATTTTGCAACCAGTTACCAACAGGTTTAAAAGTGATACTGGCAACTTCGGCCTGAACAGGTAGCTTTTCAGTGCCGGCAACACTAATCATAAGTTTTCCGGTCACTTTATCTATATTAGATAAAAAAAGTCTGTTAGGGATATCCCTACCTATTGAAACTGAAACCGGTTCGATAAATGGCACATCGAAAGCAGTTGCAATATCAAGCGATATACACCCTGAACCGTTTGCTACATTTACAGGAATTGTAAAAGTATGATCTGCATTTTTCGTAATATCGCCAAATGAAAGAACCACATCGGCAGCTAACGCCGGACTCTTCATCTCTGCAGGGAATACACTGTTTATACCGGCAACATACTGAAGGATAAGTGATGCATCATACGAAGTCACGCCGCCATTAGAACTTACATCGGCTACTGTCAGTTGAAGTGGTGACAACGTGAGGGTACCTACTGCATATTGAAGAACTAACGAAGCATCATAAGCCTGAATGATTCCGTTTAAACTGACATCACCTATTAGTGGATTTATTGATCCTGTTGTTTTCCATGGTGAATAAATCACCTTATCTGAAACGACTCCTCCTACACCTCCAGGATTGGTAGAGACTGTCGGCCCACTATTATCACCCCACCAACAATTGGTAGCATCAACATTAAATGACTTATTCACATTGTTCACAGCAGTGTAGCCGTTATTGAAGAAATCACAATTATTGATTCTTGGATTCGAAGCACCGTTAATCACCACCCCATTGTTATTTTCTGAAATCAAACAATTGGTAATAAGCGGACTGGCTGCACTCATGGATATGGCACCATCGGTATTGTAATAACCGGTATATTTAATAATGCAATGATTCAGCTTACATAAATTATCAAGAGCTACATCTTCAAAGTTAATTCCGCTCCAATGATAATATGCTTTTGGATTGGTAGCCGTGCTATCCGAATTAGTATCCCCACCATAAAAATCGTCCTTAATCGAGGTGAATACAATAGTACTATCAGGAGTTGCACCACCTAATGCCAACAATCCGCGCTTTACGTCGAGTAGTGACCAATCAGCAAATTTACAGACAACTCCCGGTTTTATTGTGAGCGTCACACTCGTGCCAATCGTATAGTTCCCTGTAAAGTAATACGGGACATTGACAATATTCGCAAAATTCTTCTTTTCCAGTGTTGCATCTTGTACCAACTCTTCGGAAAGTACACCAATAGCTTTGTAGGTAGTTCCAGATATTGTATTGCCTAAAGAAGTCGTAGGATAGGATACCAACGAAATACACATCGGAGCATAAACCAAATCCCTAAAGGAATTATAGTCCACTTTAGGTGTGGATACCCCGTTCAGGACAACACCCCATTTGCTATTTTGGAATACTGAATGCTGTATGGATGGAGAAGCTTGCAACAACTGAACTCCACGATCAAAGTAGTTAAACACAGCATAATCTATTTCACTCAGGTCATTACTTATATCCTCAAAAGTAAGAGCATATCCATTCATATTATTTTTATTGGGCAATACTGTCGATCCATTATTATTCGTATCAGAAGGATTACCATACCCATCGTCTGACATGTTGGTAAACACCACAGGTTGATTAGCGGTTCCATTAACGCTTAACAATCCCGAAACATCGAAAATGGATACGTTGTCTGACTTAAATACCACTCCTTGTGGAATAGTTATATGAGTGCCCGAGTTAACACTGCATGTACCATAAAAAAAATAGGTCATATTGGTATACCCCGCAAAATCACGTTTTGGAATAGTGGCATCTACTGAATAATTTTCTTTTGCCACCCCAATAGCATTGATTCCGATATTGGATGTTGTAATTGTGTTGAAAGTTGGACTAGAGAACATACTAAGGATCACCGGAGTATAGGTAATATTATTAATCTCGGTATCCTGAATTGTTGGTGCAGCACTGCCAAACACACCTATAGCACTGGTATTTGAATGCTCTATCCGGCAACTATCAACAAGCATTTTAGCATTAAATGTGTTCACCATTCCATAGTTCTTGTACGATCCGTCGGAGTTATATCCACTTCCGCCATAATTAAAAATACAGTTTTTTAGCAGATTAGAAGCGTCCAACCCTGAACTATTGAACTGAATTTTATCCCAGTCTCCTTTTTGAGGAGCGGAACTGTTACCGTCTCCATTGGTGTCCCCACCTTTCGAGTCATCTTTAATAGATGTGAAGACTATCGGTAATGCCACACTTCCATTTGCTACCAATGCTCCGTTCACGACTATACCATTGTAATAATTTGGAAATTTCAGTACTACTCCTTGCCCTATTGTCAGAGTTGTATTTGGCATAACAGTTAAATTATCAATAATATAAGCAACATTGTATATTCCACCTACGTCACGCCGCGTAAGGGTGGCATTTGTCGACAGATTACCTTCAATGATGCGGATTCCGTTACTGCCATTTCCTAATGAAGCAAAGAGTGGTGATGAAAAATTGAATGTTGGATTTGACGTAAGTGACATAACAATCGGGTCGAGCCTACAATTTTTAATTATTACATTGTTTGTACAGGTTGGGGTTGAAGAACCTTCAAAACGCATACCATAGTAATAACTATCGCTAATCAGGGAGTTGGATACCGTATTTCCGGCATCTGTAAAAGTGAGCATCCCTGAGTTGCCACCGCTTCCACCATAGTAAAAGTTGCAATAGTTGATTAAACTAAATGCGTCATCGGTTGTTGCACGGAAATAAATACTGCCCCAGTTTCCTTTTGCAGGAGCTATGGCATTCCCATCGCTACGGGTATCCCTTGGCACACCGTAATTATCATCATTAATGGACGTAAATGTAATTGAATCATTTGCCAACCCAGTGGCTTTAAATCCACCATCAACATAAATGTTGTTTTGCATTTTAATTACTACTCCCGGACTAACGGTTACATTAATTCCTGAGTTAATAGTCAGATCTGAAAGCAATGCATAAGAAATATTGGTATAACCTGCAATATTTCGTTTACCAATCGTTCCGTTAGTTCCTACCGATTCTCCTATAATTCCTAACGCTGTCCAACCATTATTCACGAATGTGATATTGGTGAAAGAAGGATTGGCTGATACTGAAAGTGCAATGGGTGTATACTGTGCATTCGTAAATTCAGTATTCTGGACAATCGGGTTGGATGCCTGGAATGCAAAAAGCCCGTAGGTATTATCTTTGATGATACAATTAGTGATGGTCGGCGAAGCATTGATAGTTGTTACTGCCCCACCGCTAATACTTTGAGTATAATACCGGCTACTCATGCTGGCATATTTCACTTGGCAATAATTGAGTTTGCATTTCGTATTGTCACTTGTACCCTCGAATATTATTCCGCCCCAGTCTCCTCTTACCGGATTAGTTTGTGTTCCATCTTTATTGGTATCCTTTGGATTTCCGACGTTGTCATCTTTTGAAGATGTGAATATGATTTGCTTACTACCTGCACCACCATTTGCAATCAGAGCCCCTTGAACAACTATATCCATATAGTAATTCGGGCTTTTCACCACAATTCCAGTGTCGACGGTAAGAGTATACCCTTGTGGAATGATTAGTTCTCCAAGCATTAAGTAAGTCACATTTGGAATACCTGTAACATCCCGTTGTATCAGATGGGAGTCTGTAGCTAATGTTCCACCTAACAGACCGATGGCATCGTACTGGTTATCGGAGAATGAAAAAGTATTGTTTGAGAAAACAGGATCTGAATCGAACGACATGGCAATAGGTACTACCTGACTGCTTGCTAGGGTATTATTTTTAAAATTAGGCTTACTCACCCCCCTTATCTCAGCACCATAATAGTTATTGGCCATCAGACAAGAATCGATCGTAGGACTTGCATTTTCAATGATAATGCCACCATGATTGCCTGATCCGCCAAATGTAACATCACAACGTCTTAAAATGCATTGCGCATCTTTGGATCCATCTCTGAAGTAAATACCACCCCATGAACTCCGTGCAGGGACAGTTGCTACCCCATCGGCGTTGGTATCACCCCCTACATTGTCATTCTTGTCGGTAGTAAAAATAATTCTTTGTCCTTTATCTGCAATGGCGTTCAACGCTCCATCAACATAAATCCAGTTGTTACATTTCAGAGAACTTCCACTGGCAACAGTCAGTGCACCGGTACTATTAATGGTAAAACTGCTATAAAACACATACGGTACTGGCAAAAGTTCCAAATTCAAGGCACCACTCAACGAAGTGAAATAGATATAAGCTGCATCATGATTATTCCCGGTAAAATTGTTTCCACCATTGTTGTGCAGCACTCCATTATTCGCAAATACAATTGGCCAGTCACAACCTGAAATCGATGAGTTGGAAATTGAGACAGTCATGTTTGCATCGAGAAGAATGCCGGCACTTGATGAGTTATTAATGGATGTATTGTTGTTCACAGTAACAATTCCATTATAAGAATATAAAGTACCATAATTACTTTTACCGCCATATTCAAGTTTGCAATTATTCAGGGTCACATTCCCCACATGGCTACCGTCACCAACCTGAATCCGATCCCAATCCCCTTTATGCTTACTGGCAAGGTTCGAGGTAAATTCTGTTCCTGTAGCATTCAGTATTCCATAAATATATAATCCCATGCTGGAACTAAATCTTACCGAGACACCGGTTTCAACAGTCAGGGTAATTCCTGAATTAACCGTAACATTTCCTGTTACCACATATGGACTGTTTGCCAGGGTCCAGATCGTATTCGCGGTAATCGACCCCGAAACATCGGTGGCACTTACATTTGACAATCCAATAAAAAACGTAAGAACTAACAAAAAGATAACTTTTTTCATTGTGGTTTAAATTAATTTGTTTGACAAAAATTAAAAATTCACACATGTAAGTATTGAGGTTTTTATAGAATATTCTGCAAATACTGGAAAGATCACTTCGCTGCATTTGGAGAATAGCAGCTTTATTTTTTAAGACAACAATACATCTGTAAAAACTAATTTTACAGATATCAGCATTCATGTTGAAGATAAATCAACAGCACAGGTCAAATAGAATAAATTGAAAAAAACAATTGAATGTATTAGCTAAATGAATGAACTATATAATTGTAATTAAATACGTTTCACTATTATTAAAAACTCTTTAAAATCAAAAATAGTAGAATAAAACGATTGAAATCAAAAAAATAAAATTCCAGTTCAGCACAAGGAGAGTAAGGACTATATTAGCTTTAAAAATCTGATTTTAAATATCATAAAAAGAAAATATAAAATATCGCGTCAAATGTATAAATTAAACTTTCAAACATATTCATCTTTTAAGTTATTTTTTTGTAATACGAAAAGAACAGATCCATCCGGGTTTTTACTTTAGATTGCTATTAACCAAGAGGGACAAATTATCGCCTAATTTTTTGTTGGTCTATCGTTTTATATCGCCAGAAATAAGAGGAGTTCATAATTGTCCAGAACGAGTAATTTCATACGATATGCTCTCTAGAGATGGCTCAAAAGAAATGGGAAACCTAAGACCATATTTTGGGGTTTACAAATCCGACCTTATATTCAAACAATCAATAAATTAGACTAACATAAATAATAATTTCCAGGGTCCGGTTTCTGCATTTTCTTTACAACCACACAGAATGCAAGGCTGTACAGAAATACATCCGTATAGTACTAATTTACATCACGTTAAATATGGTATAATATCTTGGAAATCTAAAATAGATTCGTATATTTGAAGAATCAAAAAACAACATAATTTTTATTTTTTCTATTGAATGTAAATTTAATAAATGGTATTTCCCTACAGGAGAAATTGATGCTGTAAACACTTTCAGAACTACACTTTATAGTACCCGCTTTCTTCCGGATTTTAATTTCGCATGTATGATTCAAAAAAAACAGTCTCCCGGGTGCTCAAACTCGACCCAGACTAAATTAATTTCCCTGCTGATTCTGTTGACATGCACGTTAGCTGCATTTTCTGAAACGCCCTATAAAAGAAATATTTATTCTGCTTTTATCACTCATGACATGGCTAAATGGGAAAATGTTATCCGGACAATGGAATCGACAAATGCTATCAAAACTGTTGATGAGAAGCTGGAACTGATCAACTATTATTATGGTTACATAGGTTGGTGCATCGGACAAAAACAATCGGCAAAGGCTGAAAAAATGATTCCACGAGGTGAAAAACTGATCCAACAGGTACTGAGCGTTTCGCCTAAAAATGCCACAGCCTACTCCTTCAAAGGATCATTCCTTGGATTCAAAATAGGGATCGATAAATGTAAAGCCATCTTTCTCGGATCGGAGAGCAGAAACAGCATTAATAAAGCTCTGGAATTAGATCCACAAAATGTCCAGGCAATCATAGACAAGGGGAACCTGCTATATTATTCACCCCGTTTTTTTGGAGGTGATAAAAAGAAGGCTTTGAGTTATTTTTTAAAAGGACTTAGGCTGATGGAGATAAACAAAGACAACTATCAGAACTGGGCTTACCTGAACCTGCTCACCATGATTGCAAATGTTTATGAAAATACGGATAAACTGAATGAGGCAAAGTTAGTGTACGAAAAAATAATAAGGGATGAACCGGATATCAAATGGGTGAAAGAGGGTCTTTACCCAAACTTGTTGGCGAAGATAAAATCGTGAGAACAAACACAACTACATATTATTGAATGCAAATAACTGCCGTGATTACAAATCACAAAAGAGACACAAAGGATTGATTTAACTACCTGGTTAAAGACCGAGACCGCAATAAGATTTTCAATACTATAAAAAAGAACACATAAGCAGGTTTTCCTCCCTTATGTGTTCTTTTTTAATGTTTGAAGTTCTATATTCTTTATTTTTGTCTTTTTACTTATAGCAACAGGTTGTTTATATTGCGGTCAGAGAATGGAGTTTACATTGGATCCACATCCAGATTGATCCATAAGGATTTGAATTTAGAATCGGCAAGAACCTGGTTGGTTATCTGGCGTAGGATATCCTTGGCACGTTCGGGGGAAGCTTCGTTCTCTATTTTAAGCAGAATGTGCTTGATGTACAAATTCTGGACACGGGAAACCACCGGGACATTGGGACCAAGCACCCTGGCGCCAAAAACTGCCCGAAGATCGGCAGCAAGCCTGTTGGCAGCATGATTCACCACATTCGGATCACGATGCCTCAACACAATCTGAATAATACGGTAAAAAGGAGGATATTTAAAAAGCTGGCGTTCCTCACATTGAGCATCATACATAGCCTTGTAGTCATTGCGAATAACCTGTCCTATAATGGCATGTTCCGGGGAGGACGTTTGCAGAACCACTGTGCCACGTTTATTCTTCCTTCCGGCTCTGCCACTTACCTGTGCCATGAGTTGATAAGCCCGCTCATGAGCCCTGAAATCCGGGAAGTTGAGCATATTGTCGGCATTAAGTATCCCTACCAGGCTAACCCGTTCAAAGTCCAATCCTTTTGATACCATTTGGGTGCCAATAAGAATATCCACCTTGAGTTGCTCGAAATCAGAAATAATCTTATCATACGACTTTTTAGACCGTGTAGTATCCAGATCCATGCGTGAAACACGAGCATCAGGAAAAAGAAGTTTAATTTCATCTTCAATTTTTTCAGTACCAAATCCTTTGGTTGATAAGCTTCCGGGAGTTCCGCATTTGGGACAGATCGTTGGAATGGGTTCGGTATAACCACAATAATGGCAAGTCAGGGTATTGAACACCTTATGAACCGTTAGGCTCACATCGCAGTTTTTACAATGAGGCACGTATGCGCATGCTTTACATTCGATATAAGGTGCATACCCCCTCCTGTTTTGAAAGAGGATGACCTGTTCATGATTTTGCAGGGCACGGCCTATCTTTTCAAGCAATAACGGGGTAAAAAAGCTTTCCATTTGTTTTTTCCGGTAAGCTTCCTTGGTATCCACCACCAAAATTTCAGGCATGGCCATCTCTTCGTGACGCTGGTTCAGTTCAACAAGGCCGTACTTTCCCGAAAGAGCGTTATGATACGTTTCAATAGCAGGTGTAGCTGTGCCGAGGAGTGTTTTGGCTCCATGCATGGAAGCCAGCATAATGGCAGCATTGCGTGCATGATACCGTGGAGCTGGATCGTACTGCTTGTAACTCGATTCATGCTCTTCGTCCACAATGACCAATCCAAGTTGCCTGAAAGGCAGGAATATCGAGGAACGGACACCAATAATCACATCATAGGTTTTATCATTCAGCACATTATTCCATATTTCTACACGTTCAGCATCAGAGAATTTGGAATGGTAAACACCTAACCGTTTCCCGAACACACGCCTCAGTCGGGAAGTAAGTTGGGTGGTCAATGCAATTTCAGGTACCAGATAGAGCACCTGTTTGCCTTCGGACAGAACTTTATTGATCATCTGTATGTACATCTCGGTTTTGCCACTGGAAGTAACGCCGTGCAACAATACTACCTGCTTTTCAATAAACTGTTTTTCAATTTCTTTATACGCGCGTTGCTGGTTTTCGTTCAGGGTATATTGTTCGGAAGTTGACTGATCAGTAATATCCAGGCGTCCTATTTCCCTTACATAAGTTTCCATAGCACCCCTTTCAACTAATCCGCTTAATACTGCCGCTGAAGCCCCTGTATGTTCAAGCAACTCCTTGCGGGTAACTTCACGCTGTTTGGAAGGTAAAAGACATTTGGATAAATCGATATACATCATCAATACTTCCAATTGTTTTTTGGCACGACCCAGTTCATCAAAGAGACGATGTAGATTATCATCTTTCTTCACTTCATCGGTCAGCCTAACAAAAGTATCGGTTTTAGATTTGAATCTTTCCGTTAATTCTTCACTGATTTCAACAGCCCCTTTTTCCAGTAATTGCTTTAACGTAGGCATTACATCCCGTATTTCGGTTATTTTATTTAATTCCGAAACGAATATAGTTTTCCCATCAGATAAAGCATCCAGAAGTTTTCCTTCACGCTCTGTGAGTACGGTTTCGGCTTCATAATCGGGGTTAATGCAAACCTGGGTTTCACTTTGCAGCTTTAGTCCTGCCGGAACAGCCGCCTGGTAAACATCCCCCAGGAATGCCTGATAATAGGAAGCTATCCACTCCCAGAACTTCATTTGAGGGCGGCGCAGGATAGGATGATTATCCAGCAAACAAATTATCTCTTTCGCCTTATATACGGTAGGAGGTATGATATGCACCAAATAAATGACACCGGTATACATTTTCTTCTTCCCGAACTGAACCACTACCCTCATGCCTATGCGCACCTGATCAGCCCATTCGTCGGGGACTGAATAGGTAAAAGTATTGCCCAACGGCAAAGGTAAAATTACATCAACGAATTTGGGAGATGACAGCATGATATTATTAAATTATTGAACGGCATAATTGCTGAACACTATAATCATAAAATTATGGAATTTGAGAATAGAAAATACGAACGTGAAAAACGTCAGACAGATACATAACTGGTATTTGGCATAAAACATCGACAAATTATATTCTTACATTTTATTTATACCGGCAACCGTCAAAATGGTCGTTTACCATTCCGGCAGCTTGCATAAAAGCATAGCAAATGGTTGAACCCACAAATTTGAACCCTCTTGACAAAAGATCCTTACTCATAGCATCCGATTCCATTGATTTAGCAGGGATCTCACCATTTGCTTTAGGATGATTGACAATTGTTTTACCTCCGGTAAATTGCCAGATATAGTTGTCGAAAGTACCAAATTCAGTCAGGATAAGCAGAAACGCTTTTGCATTAGCAACTGTAGCACGGATCTTAGCCTGATTGCGAACAATAGAAGCATCCTGCATCAACATTTGAATGCGCTCATCATCATACATTGAAATCTTAAGAACATCGAAATTATCAAATGCACGACGGAAACTCTCTCGCTTATAAAGCACAATTTTCCAGCTTAAACCTGCCTGAAAAGCGTCCAATACCATGAATTCAAAAAGCTTTCGATCATCATGCAGAGGCACACCCCATTCCTGATTATGGTAAGCAAGCATTAGTTCGTCTTTACCCGGCCATGTACAATCACTCATATCATTCGTAGTTTATTTTGTTTTAAACTATTAAATCTCATTAAAGTTATAGGGGATCTATTAACTTCAATATACAGAAAATGTTGTAACTTTGTATATATAATATTTCTACTGCAAAGTTAGAACTTATTTTAAATAATCCATATTTATAAATTATGTATTATGAGTAAAGAATTAAGAATTGATCCACTGGCAATAATTGAAAAATACTATAAAAAAGGGAGTGATCTCTACAATATATTAGTGATTCACAGCGAACTCGTAAAAGACAAGGCTCTTGAAGTTGCTGATGAGCATCCCGAATTACATCTTGACAAACAGTTTCTTTCTGAAGCTGCCATGCTACACGATATTGGCATTTTTATGTGCGATGCTCCCCGGATTTTTTGTCATGGATCACATAACTATATTGAACACGGGTATTTAGGGGCAGAGCTTTTAAGGAAAGAAGGATTATATAAACAAGCCTTAGTTTGTGAACGGCATACCGGTGTTGGCATTAGTCTGGAAATGATACTAAAGAATCATATGCCTTTGCCTCATCGCGATTTATTACCGATCTCCTGTGAAGAACAAGTGATTTGTTACGCTGATAAATTTTATTCAAAGACTAAGTCAAATGAAATAATCCCGTTACAACAAATAAGGATGTACCTTAAAAGATATGGAGAATCGGAAGTATTACGGTTTAACGAGTGGAATATCAAGTTTGAGAGTAAAAAGTCTGCTTAATAAAATTTATGGTAAAAACCAACACTTAGTAACTGTTTGAATTGAATCTTGGCATTCTCACCTGTCGCAAATATAACCGTATTATCGTATCGCGGATTGATAGAGATACGGGTTGACATGAAACGGTTTATCTTCATATTAAAGACTGTTTCCCAGTCAATTTCCACTTTTTGATAATTGGTATAAAATGTAAGTTTGGAATCAAGTTGAATTTCTCTGGAAAGCGCACAGGAATAAGTTGCCGTAAATGAACTACCTATTTCACTCAAAACACGTTCTCCCGTTTTCACCCCAAAAAGGTTAGGATCAATAGTCCGGCTATTCACATAAATGTATTTATAGGAAACAGGTGACAGCATTAAAGAAAATATTTTCTTGTATTTGTAATCCATCCCGACTCCAACATTCAGACGTACCGGAGTCAAAAAAGAGGTTTTCATTTCTGTTGAGTTTAACCCGTTGTAGCTATTAAAAAACTGGGTTGAGAAATCAACAGAACCACTGTAAAAAAAGTTACCACCAGCCTTTATTCCAATTTTGCTGTTGATTTTAAACACATCATCATTTGTACTCAACGTTCGTAAAGTATCCCCGGCTATCGAGTTAAAGCCCATATGCCATTCACCGCTATTCTCCCATTGAATACCTTTTTTATTATCATAATTCAATTGTCCGGTTATAATTCCCAGAATAGCGATATTGCTGTTTCCACCCTGATACCAGTTTGAAGACACGTAATTCTGAGAAAATTGAGCATCTGCCTTGGCTTTATATTGCCATGGACCGATTTGTTCCCGTCTAACGATTAACCGTCTGTGGCTAAAAGCCTGATCATCGGTCACAAACCGGATATTTCTGATAGATTTTCCTTTTATCAAATGACTTTTATAGAGTTCCGGATCGGGCAGATCCTCGAATGTCATGACATACAAATCAGCAGCGTTCCGTATAATTTGATCTCTGGCATACTGACGCAAGTCGGCAACGCTCTGTTCGGCACTTTTAGTCTCAACAGGCCTTAATAAACAATCAGACAACGTAGTTGCCTTTCTGCCATAATAAAGTGTTCTAAAGTCAGGTTTGACATTCCAGTTAAAATCGAATGGCAACCCTTTATAAACAAGTTCTATAAAAAAAGGATTTGCTAAAAAGAGAAGGGAGTCCACCTTTACACGCTGAAGTTTAACCGGAACGCTAAAATGAATTATAGTATCGATAGCCGGGATTTCTAAATCGGTAATTTTAGTTTCAACAGGTGTGATATCGTTTTTAGGACTAGGCTTAGCGTTTGCTTTAGAAGCTATAGTCGGGATTTTAGGAGTTGAAATAGTATCCGAGAATAATCCACGCATCAAACTATCAGCATTAACATTCTCAGATTTAAGTGAATTTTCAGATTCAGTATTTAGAGTCGGCTGAATAGCTGGAACTTTAAAAACGGCAACAACAAAAACAAATACAATCAATACTTTAAACTTCATTTCTCGAAATTTTACATTATTTCAATCGTGTACAAAATTACAAAGAATTGTTGACCCTTAAAAGTCAATAATTATCAAAACCTGTTGGAAGAGATTTATTCCCTGTTTTTGCACCCAGTTCCTTTATCTTCTCAGCAGTTCGGATAATATTTCCTGAACCATCTTTCATTTTTTTCATAGCATCGTCATAGGCACTTGAAGTACGATCTATGTTCGCTTTAATTCGGGACATATCCTCTGCAAAGCCAATGAACTTATCGTATAACGCACCACTCAACCGGGCTATCTCCTGTGCATTCTTAGTTTGGTTCTCTTGTTTCCAAATGGAAGATATCGTTCGTAGTGTTGCCAGAAGTGTCGTAGGACTTACAATAACGATTTTACGTTCCCAGGCATACGCAAAAATATCACTATCACCTTGTACTGCTACTGAAAACGATGCTTCTATGGGTAAGAACATCAACACAAAGTCCGGAGTGTTTATATTCTGTGCATTTTGATAATTTTTCTCTCCCAATAGTTTCACATGGCTGCGCAATGAGTTGATATGATCTTTTAAGCAGGCGATCCTATACTCTTCCACTTCAGCAGACATTAACCGTTCATAGGCAACCAATGACACTTTAGAATCGATAACGATGTGTTTATTATCCGGCAAATGGATAATTACATCCGGACGTTGAACTGAGTGATCAGCACCTTCAACAACCACTTCACGTTCATATTCCTGTCCTTTGGTCAATCCGGAACGCTCTAATACACGTTCCAGTATTACTTCACCCCAGTTGCCCTGTTTCTTTACATCACCTTTCAACGCCTTAGTCAGATTATTCGCTTCCTCGCTGACACGGGTATTTAGTTCTGTAAGCTTGCGTACTTCTTCACGCAAGCTTATCTTATCACGTAATTCTTTATCATAGGTTTCATCAACCTTCTTCTCAAACAGCTGGATGCGTTCTTTCAACGGATTAAGAATCTCACTCAGATTTTTATGGTTGGAAAGAGAAAACTCATCCGATCGTTCTTTCAATATCTTAGTAGCGATATTTTCAAATTCAGTAGTTAATCTTATTTGCAAACTTTCAATTTCAGACTTCTGATTCTCCAGCTTTCCGGCCAGATTATCATTCACCGTTTTTAAAGTGGCTATTTCCATACCCCGACTGTTTGCAATATCCAGTTGTTTGGTAAATTCTTGTTGTAGATGTGCTAATTCCTCTGTCTTCAGACGAACGGTTTCCTGAGCAACCGATTTCTGAATTTCAACTTCAGCCTGAGCAGCAATAAGTCTTTTCTCATTCTGATCATAGGTCGACCTGAGACTTGCCTGTTTACGCGAAGCAATAAACCATGTCGTTAAAGAACCAATTATCAGAGTAAAAAGAGCCGGCAGGTATTCCATAAATTTTTATGTGCTAATAGAATGATGTGGTAATGTGCTAATTTTATAAAAATATGGCTCTGCCGGGTTTCCTGTGAAGCCAATAAAAACAGCTGAGTATTTCACAACAAAAGAAACAAAAGAGAACAAAAGCACAAATACCTTTCGAAATTTATAGCTTGCTGAAAAGCAATTCTTTTATGTTCTTCTTTATTCTGTTTTAAAATGCTTAACTTTTGTGTAAGCTTTTGTGACTTTTGTGGTTCAAAATCCTTCTTCTCAGGAAAACCAGTGATACTAAATATAGAATTACTCCCGTAAATTAAATTTCATCAGTAGGTAAATCAACAATATGATCAATCAAACAAAGTAGGATGATCTTCTTCCAGCTTCCGGATAATGGTCATCATAAGAGCCTCCCTGATGAACTTGGATTTGTTCTGTACTTTATATTTTGAAATGTAGCGGATTAGTGCTTTATTTTCTTCATCGTTCAGGGTGAATATTTGTCGGTGAGTACGCAGAGAATTGCGTTTGGAAACCAAATTTATTGTTTTTTTTGCCATAAGGGGTCATTATTCGGTACAAAAATAATATTATCCTGTCATAATTAACGGGAATAAATCAAAAAACTGTATTTTTGAAAACTATTTTATTGAAACTACCATCTTTTATACAACTTTCTTAATTTTTGTATACTCAATTATTCACAGGTTTATCTCTTATTAAATCTTTTAATTATGGCAGAACATAATGAATTGGGCAATTTAGGGGAAGAAAGAGCACAGGCTTATTTAAAGTCAAAAGGATATCAAATCAGGCATTGTAATTGGTTCAGTGGCAAACTGGAGCTGGATATTGTTGCCGAAAAGGAAGGTTGGTTAATTGTTGTGGAAGTAAAAACACGCTCTACAGATACATTTGAACATCCTAAGGATGCGATTAACCTCCGAAAGATCCGCAACATTGTTAATGCTACTCACGAATACATTTTACAGTTTGACTGGAAAGGTGAAACCCGCTTCGACATTATCTCGGTCATTCCACACGGACAGTCATTTGATATTGACCATATAGAGGATGCTTTTTTATCACCT
>Ga0302209_10000680_pt1 | contig 15882 bp, 13 predicted proteins | sample II_Fen_E3_1_FD_194574 | JGI IMG/M metagenome (GOLD analysis project Ga0302209, IMG submission 194574) | Peat permafrost microbial communities from Stordalen Mire near Abisko, Sweden - II_Fen_E3_1 | ecosystem: Environmental > Terrestrial > Soil > Wetlands > Permafrost | place: Sweden: Abisko...
GTGTTGAGTCAAAATTATTCTCATTTCTTTGTGAAAGAATTACTTGTTGACTTTTAGACTGTTAGTCTGGCTACTGAAATATCGGTGAATTACTGTTATCCGATTTTCAATGATGTCATTGTTAGTGACCCCATCACTGCCTTATCATTAAAGAAAGATAGTTCATCACCTTCAGTTTTTAATGCCAGGGCATATAGCAAAGGTAAAAAATGATCCGGTGTTGGTACAGCCATTTGCACTTCTTTCCCCAACAGATGATAATCCATCAAAGCTGAATGGTTATCTTCCACAATAAGTTTTTTGAAAGTATTGTTTGCATCCAGGGCCCAGTCAAATCCATATTCCAAATCCGGATCTTTGTCCCAGGCAACTCTTCGTAAATTATGAACCATATTGCCGCTGCCGATGATCAATACCCCTTTGTCCCTGAAAGAAGACAGTTCTTTAGCCAGTTCATAATGTGCATCGGGTGATTTGTTATAATCAAGGCTCAACTGGACAACAGGAATCTTTGCTGACGGATACATGCGGCGAATTACACTCCAGGCACCATGATCCAACCCCCATTTCATATCTTCGCTAACAACAGTTCCGGTTATGGCATTTATAGTTTCTTTAGCCAATTCAGGATCACCTGGTGTAGGATATTGCACGTCATACAGTTCACCGGGAAATCCGCCAAAATCATGAATGGTCGGTGGGTGTTGCATGGCTGTTACCTGTGTTCCGCGTGTTTCCCAATGAGCAGAAATGCAAAGTATGGCTTTCGGAGTCGGGATTGTTTCACCAAGCTGTTGCCAGTTACGTGTAAATTCATTTTCTTCTATGGCATACATAGGACTGCCATGTCCGACAAATAACACAGGCATACGGCCTGTGTCAGTTGAGGAATGATTCAAATTATTCAGATCATTGATTGTCATAATATATATACTTTAAAAACTGTGATCAATTAATCCGACAGGTAATAAACTTTTATTTCTTCTGCCAGTTAACTGATTAAAAATTCAACATCACAAAGTATTTTTACTTTGTCACCTACCAATACCCCGCCGGCTTCCAATGCTGCGTTCCATTCCATTCCCCAGTCTTTCCTGTTTATTTCTCCTGTAACTGAGAATCCGGCTTTCTTATTTCCCCAGGGATCGTTCATTAATCCACCGTATTCAACTGAAAGTGTAATAGATTTTGTAACATCTTTGATTGTAAGGTTCCCTTTAAGTTCATAATTTTCTTCATCTTTCATGGTCATTCCTGTTCCTTCAAATATAATGTCCGGATATTTTTCTGCATCAAAGAAGTCCGGGCTTTTTAAATGTGCATCCCTGTCAGGAGCTTCCGTATCAATGGATGCTGTCTTGATGGTCACGTTTACTTTAGTGGTTGTAAAATCATTTTCAATCATACTGGCTTTTCCTTCAAATTCTTTGAAACTTCCCATGACATTCGAGATCATAAGGTGTTTTACCTTAAATTGAATTTTTGTATGCGCCGAATCAATAACCCCTTGCATTAATTTTGTTTCAGTTGCTTCCATTTTCTTTAAGTTTAAATGTTTTATTTAATTAGAGTGTGATAAATGATTATTTAAGTAATTGTAGTAATTTAATGATCTGTTTGTTTATCTATAAGTACTTACTAGTCATCGGTCTCTCAATTATTAATTTTTAATTATTAATTTTTAAAATTACTTGCCCAAACCAAGCTGGTTCATATAGGTCTGGTTATCCCAAAATAGATATTCTTCTATCATAGCACCATCTTTCCATATCCCAACAGTACACATAGGAAGACTGAATGTTTTTCCAGTTGGTTGAATGAATTTTCCGTCTCCAATTGGCATTGGCAGGGTAAAGGTACCTGTCATTACTCCGGTGACACAAGTCATATTCCCTGAACCAAAACGAATAGGGTGGATTTTTATTTTAGTATCAGGTGCGTAGACAAACATATTTTTCAGATCGGCAATATGACGTTCAATGCCTGTCGTATAATGTCCATCAGGCCAGTTTACTTTAATGTTTTTTGCATGACTTTCGTGCAGACGTACCCATTGCTGGTTGCTGAAAACTGTAAAATCGAGCGTATCAAATGTCTGCAGATTCTTTGCAATTTCAGCATTCCCCGCTGTTAATGTTTTGATTTGAGCTCTTAAGGCTGCAATTTCCTTTTGGTTTTTTGATTCATTTTGTGCTGAAGTATTTTTAGCTCCACTTACTGTTGTTGTGATGATAAACATTGCGACGAAGGCAACATAGATTAATTTCTTCATTGTTTTTCTTTTTTTATCATTAATAAAACTGTACTGATTTTAATAATGCAAAGATACCATTGAGCGAATGCACAATGATAACAGTTTTCGGAAAAAGAGTGGTACTTTTAGGAAATTAGAGCGCGGGTCATTTCACGGAATTCAGTCGGTGTAACAGAAAGCTTATTACGAAACACCCGGGTAAAATAAGATTTCTCATTGTAACCCAGATCATAACCTATTTCGGAAACTGATTTATCGGTATGGATCAACAGATTCTTTGCTTCAATAAGTTTTCGTGTTTCAATAATTTCGGAGACACTTTTCTGAAAATTATTTTTACAGATTATATTCAGGTTTCTTTCTGACATATTCATTTTATCGGCATAAAATGAGACGCCTTCATCACGGTTATAGTTTTGTTCCAGTATTCGCAAAAAATTATTGAATGTAGTTATTTGAGAAGCCTTGACAGAACTTTCAACGGGGATATTCCTTTTTCGCTCAGCTTCGATCATTGAAATCAGTCCGGAAGTAAGATAGCGGATAGTTGAAAAATCAGGATTTTGCTGTTCCGTTTCGGTCAATATGATCTCACAAAGGCTTATAAACCGGGTCGAACATCCATAAGACGATATGGGAATGCTGGTAGAAGTAAAGAAATTGGAATAAAAATTTAATTTAGAATCAGGGATAAATTCATTTTGATAATTGATTACCCACCCTCTCAAATCATCCTGTTCAACAATCCGGTGCATTTTGCCCATAGAGATGTAACTCACCGAAGGTGCCTTAATGGTTTCAACCTGAAAATCAATATAATGTTCCAGGCTGCCTTCTGTGACTATTACTATTTCCTCAAAATCATGATAATGTGCATCTTCACGTTTTGCACGAAGATTATCAACAATTTCTTTTGTTATTTTGAATATATGAAATGGCTTATTCATCTACAAACTGAAATGAAGGTTTAAGAATGCAATAATACAAAGTTAATAAATTAAACAGATAGCTGATTCAAAGTGTATTTTTTCTTCGAAATTAGTTATCATTTGCTCCTATAAAAAGACAAACTCCATTTTTGTAGAGTTTGTCTCTTTTTAGCTTAGCAAGAAAAATAATCAGCGTTATTTTTCACTCAGTTTCTTCAATTTTGAGAGCCCATGATTCCAGTCTGCACCCATAGATTTATCCATATTCATAAACAGGGTCATCACATTCATTGGATAAGGCATATTACCGGTCATTCCCCAGGTAGCCTTAGTAGCTTTCCCTTCACTTATTAGCTTTATGTAAGCTTTGCCATGACTTTTCATTGGTTTATAAAAATTGAGATCGGTTTCGAAAAGTGTCGGCTTTTCAATAGTAGCGATTGTTTGACTCCCTGAGCCCACGATATTGCTTTGCCAACTTTGCATGGCACCAACAGTACCATCTTCGCCGGTAAGTTCTTTTTTCATTACAGGATCATGATCATTCCATGGGCTCCATTTATCCAGCGCAGACAGACTATTAACATTTACCCAAACAGTATCAATAGGTGCATTAATTGTAATTGATTTTTCGTAATTAAAATTTTTTGGTACAAATAACGCAACAACGAGCAGCAGAACAACTAATGCTCCAAGCCCAACAGCAATATATTTTAATGCTTTCATATTGTTATAATTTAGTTTATTACTAGCTTTTTGATTTTGATAAATCATAATTTACCATCCAATTAATTCCAAATTTATCAGTAAACATACCAAAATAGGCATCCCAGAATGTTTTGTCCAACGGCATAGTTATATTTCCACCGGATGACAGTCCATTGAAGATCCTTGTGGCTTCTTCAATTGAGTCTGTCTCGATCGATAATGATATATTGCTGCCTACCATATCCGAGTTTTCAAAAGCCTGTGTGATATCACATCCATACAGAACAGTTTCTTTACTGATTGGCAACGAGATATGCATTATCTTTTCCTTTTCTGATTCTGAAACCGGATAATTCTTATTTTCGGGCATATCCTTAAATCTGCCGACAAAAAGAAATTCATTTCCGAATACTGATTTGTAGAAATTGAAGGCTTCTTCACATGTTCCTTTAAAACTTAAATAAGGATTGAGTTTTGTCATGTTGATTTTGGTTTTAAATTACTAATCAATAGATTGGTTCAGCCAAATATAAATTAGTTTTCAATAGTCAGAATGTTTTTGAAAAGAAATTCATATGATTGAATTGTAAATAATAAACAGAATTTTGAAGAAAAAGTTTTTAATCCTGTTTTTTAATTCTTTTGAATTCAACGGATTCTCTTTCTTAAAGAATAAAATGTTGCTATTGCTAGAAGAAAAAAGCAGCTACTACAAAAAACTTCAAATTACAAAAAGTGTACAATTAATCAAAGCCCTAAACTAAACGTTATTGCATTATAAATTATGAATTGTTAATTATTAATTATTAATTTACCCCGCCCACCCTTCTCTGTCCAGATTGCGGTAATTGATTGCTTCTGCCAGATGATTCGACAGTATATTTTCCGAATCGTCCAGATCGGCAATAGTTCGTCCCACTTTAATGATCCTATCGTATGCCCTTGCCGATAAATTCAGGCGTTGCATGGCATTTTTCAACAATTCAGAACCGGGTTTATCTATTTGCGCAAATGTCCGCATTTGTTTGGATGACATTTGTGCATTGCAATACACGCCATCGATATCACTGAAACGGAGTTCCTGAATCTGACGGGCTTTTATCACCCGATCACGAACGATCTGACTGCTTTCGGAATCTTTCATCTCTGATAGCTTTTCAAACGGAACCGGAATAATTTCAATATGAATATCTATTCGGTCAAGCAATGGACCCGAAATGCGGCTAAGATACTTTTGAACAATCCCCGGTCCGCATACACAATCACGATCAGGATGGTTATAATATCCACACGGGCATGGATTCATGGATGCTACCAACATAAAACTTGCTGGATATTCAATGGCAAATTTAGCTCGCGAAATGCATATTTTTCGGTCTTCAAGCGGTTGACGCATAACTTCCAGTACTGTCCTTTTAAATTCCGGAAGCTCATCCAGAAACAGGACGCCGTTATGAGCCAGTGATATTTCACCCGGCTGAGGAAAGGTTCCACCTCCCACCAATGCCACATCAGAAATTGTATGGTGAGGACTTCTAAATGGGCGTTGTGATATCAAAGAAGTATTGCTGTCAATATTACCGGCAACAGAATGAATTTTGGTCGTTTCTAATGCTTCTTGTAATGACAATGGAGGTAAAATGGTGGGTATACGCTTTGCCAGCATCGACTTGCCTGCTCCGGGAGGACCAACCATGATGATATTATGACCTCCTGCAGCTGCTACCTCCAGGGCTCTTTTGACATTCTCCTGCCCTTTCACATCTGAAAAGTCAATTTCAGACAGATTTAGGTTATTAAAAAACTCTTCCCTGGTGTTTACTATCGTCGGTTCAAGCGTTGCTGTTCCATTGAAAAAGTTTATTACCTCGGTTATGCTTTCAACCCCATAAACTTCAAGGTTATTCACCACAGCCGCCTCCCGGGCATTTTGTTTCGGCAGTATAAGCCCTTTGTATCCTTCTTCACGGGCTTTGATAGCAATAGGTAATACACCTTTTATTGGCCTCAGCCCTCCGTCCAACGATAATTCACCCATCATCACATAATTCTCCAACCCCGATTTCTTAAGCTTATTCGCGGCAGCCATAATACCTATGGCCATGGGCAAATCATACGCCGATCCCTCTTTCCGGATATCGGCAGGTGCCATGTTAATCACTATTTGTTGACGTGGAAATTCATTTCCGGTGTAATTCAATGCGGAGGCAATACGTTCATGACTTTCCCTGACGGCATTATCGGGTAATCCGACATGAAGGAATCGTATCCCCTTACTTACATTTACTTCAATGGTAACAAGAGTAGCATTTATACCTTGTACAGCTGCTCCAAAAGTTTTTACTAACATGCTTATATCTGATTAAGATGGACTACTTAAAAATTATCAACACATTAAGAGTAAAAAGAAATTCGTTATTCATTAAAAAGCATACCCGACATTTAGAGATAATGGGATTTTTACAGCACCATTCAACGGGAAAATGTTTCCATTCGAATAATGGCCTATTTTTAATTCGGCATTCAAATTTCGCCTCTCTCCAAAAAAGATCCCCAGACCCATAGCATCCTGAAACGTGAAATGCTTGCCGGTATCAACGCCATCGAGCACTATTTTCGAAATATAACTCGGACCTGCCACAGAATAATAGAAATAAGCATCCACAGGTTGGGTATGTAAAAAATTATACCGAAAAACCGGGAAAACAGAAAAAGTATAAAACGCCTCCTTCTTTGGTACAGTTTGATATGGGCTAAGCCCTTTTGTCTGCCAGACTGAAGCATTTACACCCCAGTCCAACGCAAAATATTTTGCTGAATGGAATATGTTTCGCTGATAATTAATCGACAATCCTTTATATACTTCTACATCACCTCCCCAAAACAGACTCGCTTTTTCAAGGGAGTTATTTATGCCATAACCGGTTATATTTGATGAAAAACCAATTTGCAACCATTGTTTTGGATTTATATACCCCGTTTTTATTCCCTTTTCAAGCTTCTTGTCAGAAACAGGCGTTAGCTTATAATTGAAGCCCGTCGATATAAATGTTGTTGCAGGCTGATTTACCGATGCCTTTTTAGGTGAATAGGTACCACTTAGCATCAATCTCCAGTTATCGTTAATATGATAATTTACTCCTCCACCCAATAAAACAGTCGGGTAGCTTACCCCTGTAACTATGGGCGTTCCGTCCTCTGCATTAAACCCATGCCTGGTTACTATTCCCAGGCCTGCTTCTCCATTTAAATATATTTTATCACTAATCGGGATTTGAGGTCTTAAAGTTAATCCACCTACATTCATCCAAACAGAACTTCGTTCATTTTTTACTGCGCCATGATCGTAATAATAAAACACCCACCAAACCGGACGCATATAGGTTAGTTGAGCCGATAAATATTTGTTAAATTCATATCCATACAATACCAAACGTACAGCAGGGTGTTTTACAACCACACTATTTAGAAAGTAACCTGCAGGAGCTTGAAAAGGCATTGATCCGAAATCATAATTTATAGATCCCACACTTACCCCAAAATAGGCGTTACGCAATGCTAAAGGCAATTGTGCGCGTTCATCCTGTGCTGTTGATTTAAATGAAAATAATAAAAACAAAAATGGAAGAATAATTTTAAATGACGGAAATTTCATTATTAAGTTCGATATTAAATTTAGTATTAAATTATTTTTCATTCAAACAGACAAAAAAAATAATTATTTATAGGGCAATCGTTCAATTGTTTGCAAAAATAGTTAATATCTTTTATACATTATCCATTTAATAAGAATATTCTACAAGTTAACAATATCGTTTCATTTCCATCAGTGAGCAATAGGTAGAAAAAAATATCGTACTGTTAAATCTCAAATTTACCCTTCAAATGATTTCTCCATCATCTCTCCATCATCTCTCCATCATCTATTTTATCGGTTGCCACATTTAAATCACATCTTTACCTCATCAAAGCCTTACATAAGCCATATCATTAAAGGCTTGGGCTAAATACGCCTTTGATAAGGCTTTGATGTGGAATTTGATCAAAGAGATGATGGAGAGATGATGGAGAGATGATGGAGAAATGTAAAACAAATGTCAAAGGGAGAGTTCAGAAAATTGTGTCAGGTTGTTATTTTTAACTCGCATTAAATCAGGGAAATACATTTTTACTTTTAGCGAGTTATAAAAAATATGCCGGAACATCAAATGTTCCGGCATATCTATCAGGATAAAAAAAATCCTTTATTTAAACTTTTGCTGCCAAATAGCTTGCAATTCCGACCTGAGTGGCAACTAAAGCTTTCTCTCCTTTTTTCCAGTTTGCAGGACAAACTTCTCCGTACTCTTCGGTAAATTGTAAAGCATCAATCATTCGAAGCACTTCATCTACATTTCTGCCAAGAGGCATATCATTCACTACCTGATGACGTACAACTCCCTGTTTATCGATTAAAAAGAGACCTCTGTAAGCCTTAGGCTCTCCTACAAATGTTTCATTTCCTTCTTCATCATATTCATCCCAACCTGCCAGTACATCATACGCTTTTGATATAGCATGGGTTTGATCGGCAACCAACGGATAAGTTACCCCTTGAATACCACCGTCTTTTTGTGGTGTCTGAAGCCATTTCCAGTGTGAAAATTCAGAATCGGTTGACGCTCCGATTAAAACAGTATTTCGTTTATCAAATTCGGATGATTTGTCCTGAAATGCAATTAATTCAGTTGGACAAACGAACGTAAAATCAGCTGGATAAAAGAAGAAAACAACATATTTTTCTCCAACAAATTGTTCCAGTGAAAAACCTTCTACAATTTCATTTCCGTTTACAACAGCCTTGCTGTTAAATACAGGTGCTTTTTTTCCTACTAATACTGACATATTCTTATATTTTTTAAGTGGTTATTAATTCACAATGCAAAAATAGTTATATCTGAATTAAATACATCATAAAATCCTATAGAGTTTTTGTATAACTAAATAGGCAAATCTTATTAACACATTTATAGATATCTGTTGAGTAATAAAATTAAAAAAACGGGTAAAACCCTAACACATTTTTGTGTAGTAGTTTTAACCCGTTTTAAAATTGCTAAAAGGGATTTATCAGAATTACACCTTATATATCAGCACTGTAGCATAAGAGGCAATTCCTTCTTTACGACCCACAAAACCCATTTTTTCGGATGTTGTTGCTTTTATTGAAAGGGTATCTACTTCAACACCCATGACCTCCGACAAACAGCTTTGCATGGCAGGAATATGAGGATTTAGCCTGGGTTCTTCAGCACAAACCGTACAATCGGCATTTCCAAACTCATACCCGTTTTTACGAATCAGGAGCATGGTTTCAAGTAATAATATTTTACTGTCTATATTTTTATATTCTTTTGAACTATCCGGAAAATGGAATCCTATATCACGCAAATTTGCTGCTCCCAGCAAAGCATCACACAAAGCATGAATCAAGACATCGGCATCTGAATGACCCAACAGCCCGACAGCATGTTCAATACGAATTCCACCTAACCACAATTCACGATCGGTAGCAAATGTATGCACGTCGTATCCAAAACCAACACGTATATTCATATTCATGGATAAATAATAAAAAAACGGTTGAACCAACTTTCAGAAAGAGGACAACCGCTTCAATAACAAGTAGAATATTAAAAATTCAAATCAATTAATTTTAGGAATTATTTTACCAGATTTTTCAAACCAAACAGATCAAATGTAAGCGAGAAACGTAACGTTTGATCAAGAGGATTTGATTGCGAGGTAGAAATAACATAAGCCGCATCTAACTGGAATACATTCAGTTTAAAACCGGCACCAGCCGTAAAGTATTTACGATTTCCTTTGAATTGATTTTCATTAAAGTAACCGCCACGTACAAAGAACTGATTATTATAAGCATATTCTGCTCCTAATGACCACATTATCTCTTCCATTTCTTCTTTAAAACCTCCCGGAGCATCCGTAAATGAACTAAATATTCCTGCTATGGGAGACATTTTATTATATGCTGTTATATCCGCAGAAGTAGGATTGAGTTTTGGAGTTGGTACCAATAATTTATTTATATCTGCATTAATCGAAATCTTATTAAAATTGTCGAGCGGATAGTCGAATGAACCTCCTATTCGTAAATTTGTAGGAATAAAATTACTGGTTTCATTTTGATCGTACGATATTTTGGATCCTATATTTGAGATATTAATACCAAAAGCCAGGGTTCCATCAACACTTTGTAAGGTTATTGGTGTTTTATAATATGCTGCAATATCAGCAGCAACAGATGATCCGGGATACATTTCAGATCCTCCGGAAAGATTTATTCCATTATTCAAATCGGAATAAATAAACCGTAAAGCTATCGCTGCTGAGAGTTTATCAGAAAGCAAACGAGAATAAGCTAAGTCAACGGCAACTTCATTTGGGTGTGCAGAACCTTGTGGATATCCTAATTGATCCATCAATGTAATGTCTCCGAGTGAGAAATAGCGTAAGGAAGCACTTAATGCCTGACGCTGATCAAATTTCCAATATCCTGCAAGATATGCCAGGTCAATATCAGTTACCAGTTTACGAAGCCAGGGGGTATAAGAGACAGACAACCCGGCATCACTTTCCATAAAAACATACTTTGCAGGATTCCAGTATTGCGAGTTAACATCCGGGGTAGTAGCTGCACCAATATCACCCATACCACCTGCACGTGCATCAGGAGCAATAGAAAGAGAGGGGACAGCTGTAACTATCGGATTATTTACTTGAGCGAACGTGCTTATTGACACCGATACGGAGAATAATACACATAGAGCTAAAAGGTTATTTTTCATTAAACTGTTTATTTTTTTAGTATTGCAATATTAATAAAAATAAGTAAGAAATAGATCATTTAAACGTAGAATTTTAATATTATTGTTCAACAACCAACATTTTATTTGTTTTAGATGTAAAATCACTGTTAGAAGTCTTAATGCTTACCCTATAAAAATAGATCCCTGTTTTTACTTTTCGGCCAGCGTCAGTCTTTAAATCCCATGAGATATTGTCTGCAGTTGATTGAGAAAAAGACCAGATTTTACGACCACTGATATCAAAAATTTCAACCATTGTATTAAGAATTGTTTCCGGCCTATCGTGTTTAACAATTATAGTGGTTTGAGTCGTTACCGGATTTGGATAATTATAAACTGTAAATATTTCAGGAATTAATCCTTTTATTACTTCAAAACTGGTTGTTTTTGTAGTTGAATTATTTAGTAAATCCCAAACCCTGAAAGTAAGGCTATGTTTTCCATTAACCATAGCCGGTAATTTATACTTTACGACTCCGCCTGAATAGCTGTTTGGATTCGATTGGAAATAATCATTGAGTACATAGGATTGAGAGGGATCATGATCAATGGTCAACATTACATCATGCCCTATTCCACTTCCCACAGTATTTATTCCTTCACTATCAGTTACATTTGCAATAAATAACGGAGTTTCATTCACTTTATCCCCCGATACAAAGTTCTCCGAATTTAAATACAAATCAGCTTTAGGACCAATAGTATCGTTTAAAGAACTTGTACCTGTACCGCCTATTATAAAATTCTCAAAACAGCCCTGTGCTTCAAAATCATTGGTGTCATCGTTTGCATAATAATCGATTCTTCCACCACCGAAATTATATTTTATATCTTTCGGCAACATAAATGAAAAACTATATGTTCCGTTTACAACTTTTGCTTCGCCCGAAAATAACGTATTGGGACGATCTGAATATGTCATGGAACCATCACCCTCATTATTCAGGGTTGTAATCCGTTGAACCTTATCATAAACCACAGCATGAACACTACCATTAAAATTGTCAATCTTATGTCCGTTCTGATCAGCAATCACACCCTGGATTGTTGCAACAGACAACGCACATAATGTATCGTTACCAAATATTGTGCTTCCATTCACCTTATTGGTTATAACCTGGTATTTAGTCGGGTAATTCAATTTAAGAGCCGGATCTCCAACATAAACATAAGATAATTTATTTATTTCAGATCCTATACTGTTTTTTGTATAAGCAAGCACATCACCGATTCGAAGATGCTCTCCATTTTGCTTTTTAAACAAGGTCTCGCAGAACAATTTATCTAACGTGAAATTTTGCGAAGCATATACAGGCCTGGTAGCTGACAATATTCCAATACCTCCTCCGGTTGGATTAAATAGAACTTCTTCCCCTGCTGAAAGAATCTGATCATCGAACTGGACAAAATCACAGGTTGCTGCAACAACAAGAGGCAATTGTTCGTTGGCTAATGATTTTATATCGCTTAAGGTAAGAATAGATTCATTGGCCCAACCAATTGGAGAAGCATGTCCTGTATAATTCAACAAGAATAATCCCGAATGCAATAGATTCATGAAACGGCTTTTGGCCAACGGATAATTTTGGCCACTTGCATTTATTACTTGTGTAAAGGCATCCAAATAAATTTTATTGGTCTGAAAAGCAGGAAATTTATTAGATATTGAAACAGCTATACTATCAGCTTGCGTTGAGTGTAAAGAGGCATCACCATCATCAGCAACGAAACACAGCTGATTTTTCCAATATCCTTTCACCTTATTATTCATATAACCGATGGTTTTATTAACAACATCAGTAGCTTGTTGAACCGTTGTGACTGTAAATCGGCCTACTCCGATATCCATTAAATCAGAAGGAACCTGTGATCCTTCATTATCGTCAAGTAGAGCGAAATAATCATCGGTAACATATGACTGCGTTATGAATAAAGAATTATCTGCTTCATACGTCATTATTAAATTACTCCCCGAATCCGGACTTATATTTCGATTATCATAGGAGCCTTTGCCGAAAAGCAATAAATATTTTGGCAGATCCGCTTTGTTATTTGACAGTAGCGCTCTGTCATACAGCATTTTCATCAACCAACGATAGGCTGTAGCATCAGATGTTCCTGAAGAGAACTCATTATATACCTGATCGGTAGTAACAACTGATACAGTCAAATTATCCTTATCCCTGTGCGCTTGTGCTAATGTTTGTGCTTGTGATAAAAAATTTGGATGAGTGATAATTACCATATCAGACTGAGCTATTCCATGAAGGTTTTGATTTGGAACCACACCAACTATCTCTGGCTTTTGAAACACGGTTGATGCTGTAGGATCAATTGCTAAATACGTTTTAATTTCATTGGATGAATCTGTAAATGAAACTTTACCGTTCAAAGTGGTCGTTGAAATTTTACTGATATTCTGAGCATCTGTTATGTCCCAAATTTGGATATTGGAATTTGCTCCGCTTAATAAATACTGATTAAATGAAGATTTCCCTAAAAAATCAACATTTTGAAATTGCATGGAAGAACCATTCATTGTCAGTTTTCTCCGGGCATTCACCTCAATATAATTTAAATATCCAACCGAAGTTGATGTTGATTTTAAATAGGAGAGATTGAAATTAAAAGCATCATTTTGAGGAGTAAAAACGTAAATGCCGGAAGCTCCAACACCTATTTCATATTGTGTATCATTAATTTTAGAAACACCAAGGGTTTTGGTTTGTTGACCATTCAAATCAAATAAGAAACCGGAATTTGAACTTGATGTTGCTGCAACATCAAGACGCACTGTGGTAGAATTAGTAAGAACAGGATTAGGAAAGTTAAAGGGAATATTATACGAAGTTACATCATTAAATATTTCACCATAAAATTCTTTCCCTGATTGAATTAAATTTTGCAGTTCCTTTTCATGTACCTGATAATCGACAAACTCCTCAACGGTATTAATTGTTGGTGAAGCCGGTAGAACAATCGACTTATCCATAATTTTCTTTCCTACCCCCGCATCTGATGAAACAAAATAATATCCATATTTGGAGTACGGGTTGATTACATGCGTAAACATTGATAGCGTCTTATCGTAAGACCATTTATTTACACCCTGAGCATAAAACAATACGTAATCTCCTGAGTTAAAAATACCATCAGTACCTTTATTCATATATATGGCTACTTCCGGCAAATCGTCTGTTTTTGTAAGCGAAAAACTTTGTTCCAGCACACCACCCCCATAACCAAAAATGTGAACATTTGATGGATCAATACCCATAGTAACTAAGTCTTCATACGATAGTTTGTAAATTCCACTGTTCGTAATTTTGATTTTTACAAACTTACCTTGAGACAATATTGAAGTTGCTGTATAAGTTCTTGTATTTAAAGATGAAATTTTTTGAGGGGATGAAGATTTTAGAAATTGCAAATCAAAAGACTGAAGTTTTAGGATGTTGACCCCTTGAACAATAAAAGGTAATATGCTCACATTGAGAAATCGGGTTCCCTGTTGATATAAGTAATTTGATTCAATTACCAGATTATTCGGAATATCATTTTTAATACTTGCTATTAGTACATTTTCTTCATTGGTCAATGGGATATAAACCGGATTAACTACTTTAACATCAAATGAGTAAGCAGGATCACAAATTATTCGATGGTTAAAGTAAGGCAGGTGATTTTCGGCAGGATACCGCGCACTGTCAAATGACAATACATTTATTGATGAAGTTCCTACAGACCATTTTTCTACTCCTTTCCAATTCAACGTATTAGAAGTAATCAGTTCAGTCTGAGCAAACAAAACACCAAAAAATAAAAGGAAGAAAGAGGAAAGAAAAATTCTATATTTCATGTAAAAATAAAGTCTTTTTTATATAACACATAAGCCAATAATGATATAAACAGCCGATGATTATTGTAAATTGACAATAAACAATTTAAGCTACTTAATATAAAAATCAAACATCTTTTTATCAAAAATGTACCCTTCCAATCTGTCACCTATTGCTACCTTTCCAACACCCACTGGAGTACCGGTAAACAGGATATCGCCAATCTTTATTGTAAAGAAACGACTTACATAGGCAACAAGTTCATTAATTGGAAAAATCATTTCTGATGAATTACCATTTTGTACAGTTTTCCCATTTATATCCAATCGAAACCGGATATCCTGGATATTGTCAAACTCTGTTACAGGTAAAAAATTACCGATCACTGCCGAATTGTCAAATGCTTTGCTTATTTCCCACGGTTTACCGTCGGCCTTAAGTTTCCGTTGTAAATCACGTGCAGTAAAATCCACACCTAATCCAATTTCAGCATAATAACGAGGAGAAAAGACGTTATCAATATTCTTTCCCAACCGATTGAACTTCACAATCAATTCTGTTTCATAGTGCAACTCTTCCGTAAAATCCGGAATAAAAAAAGGTTTGTTGTTTTTAAGTAAAGCAGTATCCGGTTTCATAAATACAACCGGTTCTGTAGGGTTTTTACTATTTAATTCTTTATTGTGTTCAACATAATTCTGACCTATCGCAAATATCTTCATTTTATTTTCGGTTGTTTTTGATTGAGAACTCTTATCTTTTCTTCTTCTTTAATAGCATTTAATCGATTAAACATCACAGCTAAATGGGCATAAATTGACGTATTCTGTACGATTATATTTTCCGGAACCCGAATACGGAAAGGTGTAAAATTCCAGATTGCCTGTATACCACCGGCAATCATGATTTCGGAGACCATTTGAGCTTTATCAACCGGGACAGTCAAAACTCCGATATTTATTCCTGTCTTCCGTTGAAGTTCTTCAAACCGATCGATATGATGAATTGGAACACGATTTATACTGGTACCGCCAAGTTCATATTTCACATCGAATCCAGCCACAATTTCCAGTCCAAATTGTTCCAAACCGTTATCATGCATCAATGCACCCCCCAAACTACCTACTCCAAACAAAAATGCCTTATGAGAATTCGTAAATCCTAAAAATGATTCAAGTATTGCAACAAGTTCTTTTACGTCGTAACCAACTCTGGTTCGACCGGAGATATTAACATAAGATAAATCTTTTGCAACCATTGACGCATCAACTGCAATATTTTTA
>Ga0302209_10000681_pt1 | contig 15868 bp, 12 predicted proteins | sample II_Fen_E3_1_FD_194574 | JGI IMG/M metagenome (GOLD analysis project Ga0302209, IMG submission 194574) | Peat permafrost microbial communities from Stordalen Mire near Abisko, Sweden - II_Fen_E3_1 | ecosystem: Environmental > Terrestrial > Soil > Wetlands > Permafrost | place: Sweden: Abisko...
CCTAATTAACTAATCACCTAATCAACCAATCACCAATCAACCAATTAACCAATCACCAATTAACCAATCACCTAATCACCCAATCACCCAATTAACCAATTAACCAATCACCAATTAACCAATCACCAATTAACCAATTAACATGATACTACTTGAAGTAGAAAATGTAGTGAAACAATTTGCCGGACATCTGGCATTGGATAGTGTGAGTCTCACTGTTCCCGAAAATACAATTTATGGATTGCTGGGACCCAATGGTGCAGGAAAAACCACATTGATCCGTATCATCAATTGTATTACTGCCCCCGATAGTGGTGAAGTGCGACTGAATGGAAAACGAATGACAACTTCGGATGTCGAACATATTGGATATTTGCCGGAAGAACGTGGATTGTATAAAAAGATGAAGGTTGGAGAGCAGGCATTGTATCTGGCTCAATTGAAAGGAATGAAAAAACAGGATGCTCTGAAAGTATTGAAATACTGGTTCGAAAAATTTGAGATTCAGGAATGGTGGAATAAAAAAGTAGAGGAACTATCAAAGGGTATGGCTCAGAAAGTGCAGTTTATCACAACGATTCTCCATAGACCAACGTTACTGATTTTTGATGAACCATTCAGTGGTTTTGATCCGGTAAATACTGATTTGATGAAACGAGAAATCCTGAATTTACGGGACGAAGGTGCCACCATTATCTTTTCCACCCACAATATGGAAACAGTGGAGGATCTTTGTGAAAATATATCGTTGGTGGATAATGCAAAAATAGTACTGCAGGGAAATGTTGCGGATATCCGGGCATCGTATGCCGCAAAGACGTATGTTATCCGCTCCTCAAGTCCGGTAATTGGCAATAACGCTTTTCATTTAATCTCCCAGACCGATAAAAACGGGATAGTGGAAAGTATCATCAAAAAGCAAACTACTGAAGGAAATAATACTTTGTTAAACGAATTAATGCTTCAAACAAGCATCCTTTCATTTGAAGAACTCTTACCCAGCATGAATGATATTTTTATAGAAACTGTTAGAAAATAAGCACTATGTCAAAAATATCTCTGATAATTAAGCGGGAATATACCACCCGGGTGATGAAAAAATCATTTATCATTCTCACATTTCTTACACCATTGCTTTTCGCAGGAATGATCACTGTACCCCTCTGGTTGTCGGGTATCAAAGACAGCAATAAAAAACACATTGTGGTGATCGATAAAACACATAGTTACTCACAAGTGCTTAAAAGCAACGAATCGTATATTTTTGACTTCGTTGACAAACCCGTTGATCAAATAAAAAAGGAAAATGCAGATAAAGACGAAAAAGAATTTACCGCATTGTTATTGATCAGCGGTGACCTTTCAAAAAATCCAAAAGCTGTCGCACTCTATTCGGATAAACAGGTAAACCTGGAATTAAAAAGCTATATTTCGGGAACTTTAAATAAATATGTGGAACAACAGAAACTGGAAGCTTACAACATTCCAAAGCTGAAAGAAATGGTTGAAAAATCAAAGTCCAATATTGATATTCCTACCATTAAATGGGGTGATAACGGTCAGGAGAAAGAAGGCTCGGCCGAATTAGCACTGGTGATCGGCATGATTTCCGCTTTTGTTATTTATATGTTTATCATTATTTACGGAGCACAGGTAATGGCCGGTGTGGTACAGGAAAAAACAAGCCGTATTGTGGAAGTCATCATTTCGTCAGTAAAACCATTTGAGTTGATGATGGGCAAAATTATTGGTATTGCGTTGGTAGGACTTACTCAGTTTCTTATGTGGATCATACTGACGGGAGGCATCTTATTTGTTGGGACCTGGTTTTTTGGTGGAGGAATAGATATCAATGCTGTGCAACAAGCAAACCAAATGGGAATGCAATCTATGCATGGTGCACAAAGTCCGGGTCAAATTCAACAGATTTTGGCAATGCTTCACGGGTTTGATTTTATGCAAATCATTATTCTTTTTGTCTTGTATTTTCTGGGAGGGTATCTGTTATATGCATCTCTTTTTGCAGCTGTTGGATCAGCCGTTGATAGTGAGACCGACACACAACAATTTTCATTACCATTAACTCTGCCGATTGTTTTTGCCATATATGCAGCTGTATACAGTGCACAAAACCCTGATGGGCCATTAGCCTTTTGGTGTTCCATGATACCGTTTACATCCCCGATTGTAATGATGGTGAGGCTTCCGTTTGATGTCCCCATATGGCAAATTGTACTATCTTTGTCTATCTTGGTGCTTTCATTCATAGGAACAACCTGGATGGCAGGGAAAATTTACAGAACAGGAATCCTTATGTATGGAAAAAAAGTAACCTGGAAGGAAATGTGGAAATGGTTGAAGTATTGATGTGTAAAAGGTTGTTATAGTAGAAAAAATTGAAAATAGAAAAAACAAATGCTGCAAGAATCCTTGATAAAGGAAAAATCTACTACGAAATTATTCCCTATGAAGTAAATGAGGATGATTTGAGTGCTGTACATGTTGCAGCACAATTGAATGAACCCATCGAAAAGGTTTTCAAGACTCTTGTTCTGAAAGGAGATAAAACCGGTTTCTTCGTATGTGTTATTCCGGGAGCTGAAGAAGTCGATTTAAAGAAAGCAGCTACGATTTCAGGGAATAAGAACTGTGACATGATCCCCATGAAAGAGTTACTTCCTGTTACAGGATACATTCGTGGTGCATGTTCGCCGGTGGGAATGAAGAAACATTTTCCGACCTTTATGCATGAAACCTGTTTGAAATATGAACATATCTATGTCAGTGCCGGGAAAAGAGGATTACAACTTTTAATTGCGCCATCTGATTTGATTGCAACAGTACATGCCACAATTGGTTTTCTGATAAACAGTAATGATTAATTTTTAATGCCCGGTTACCGGCAATTGAACAATTTAATGAACAACTAAACCTGAATAAAAAATTATGATACCTTCATTCCTCAAGCCTAACGATCAAATTCGTATTCTATCTCCATCGGGTACAGTAAATCCCGATTTTATTGACGGGTCAATAAAAGTTCTTAGTTCGTGGGGATTAACAGTTACCGAAGGTAATTATGCCCGTACAGAATTCGGACGGTTTGCAGGAACAAAGGAACAGCGTACCGCCGATTTGCAACTTGCACTGGATGATCCATCGGTTAAAGCTATTTTATGTAGCCGTGGTGGATATGGGTTGGCACAGATAATAGACAGGATTGATTTCACTGTTTTTGCAAAATCGCCAAAATGGTTGATTGGTTTCAGTGATATTTCCATTTTACACAGCACCATTTCAAATCTTGGAATAGCATCAATCCATGGTATCATGGGCATGCATCTTTCGAAATTACCTGTTAATTCGGATCAGGTTCAAAACTTAAAAAATATTTTATTCGGAAAACTTCCGGTTTACAACATTCCGGGCGAGCCAAATAACCGGCCCGGAAAAGTACAGGGAACTTTAATCGGAGGTAACTTGTCTGTTCTTATAGGGTTACGTGGTAGTAAATTCGATTTAAAATACCGGAATGCAATTCTGTTTATTGAAGATGTGGGTGAAAAACCGTACCAAATTGACAGGTTGATTCAAAATCTCAGGTTAAGTGGTATTCTTGGTCAACTGTCAGGTCTGATAGTGGGTCAATTCAGCGAGTGTGAAGAAGATCCATCCATGATGCAAACTATGCAGGAAATTATTTTAACTGCTGTAAATGAGTATGATTACCCGGTTTGTTTTAATTTTCCGGCCGGACATGTAGATTATAATTTACCAATCATTTTGGGGGCTATAGCGAACTTAAATGTATCAAAAAATGGAGTCGAACTTATATTTTGATGGACTTTATTAAGACTTTAGGTGTTTTTTTAAAGAATCACTTTTTTTATTAAAAAGAGAAAATTGATCCGATGATATTGACCAAAAATCATATCTTTGCATAACACTAATTATAAGATCCCTTCTAATTATGCCTATGAAAAGACAAATCCTGCTACTATCCTCTCTCCTTTTATTATCCGTTTCTTCGATGGCTCGTACGCATTTTGAACCTGATAATTCCTCTTCTGTAGATTCAATAAAAATGAATCGTTTTGTTCCTAATCATATTTTAATCAATGATTCTGTCGTAAATTTCGGAAAGATATTTCTTAATACTCCCTATCATTATGGATCACCGGGCATATCTTCATTCGATTGTTCGGGATTTACCTCCCATGTTTACCGTAATTTCGGTTATGACTTAGGTCGCTCATCAAACGATCAATCCAAACAATTCGATTCAGTAGACAGAAATCAACTTAAAGCAGGCGATTTGGTGTTTTTCTCAGGCAGCCATAGAAGCAAGAGAGTAGGGCATGTCGGAATTGTCGTTTCGGCAAAAGAAAACGGAGAATTCGATTTTATTCATGCCGCAGTTCATAGCGGAGTTACAATCTCCAGCTCAAATGAAACGTATTATACTAAACGGTATTTAAAAGCAGGCCGTGTTATTGGTTCATCTCAAATGCTTGCCGTCTCAAAGTTTGCTCCCAAAAGCGAAAAACGTTCTAAAGATACAGTTTCTTTAGCTTCCGCACCTTCCCGCACACAAACGGTTAAAAGAATTATTCCTGCCGAATATCACCATGTGAAATCCGGTGAAACACTTTCCTCCATTTCTAAGAAATACGGAATGTCTGTAGCTGAACTTAAACGTAAAAACAGTATTAAAGGAAATAAATTAAGTTTGAAACAGAACTTAATGATTAAAGATGAAGAAACTGAGTTGATCGTACAGACCATTAAGCCGGTTGATAATAATTCAAAATCAGTTGCTCAAAACTCGGAAAAAACCAATTCTTTAACTTCTGATCAACGTATTGCAGATAATCAAACCGGTAATTCCCACACGGTAAAAAAGGGAGAAACGCTGTTCAGCATTTCAAAAATCTATAATATCTCAATCGATGAATTGAAAAACAACAACAAGATTCAGAAAGGGAAGATTCATCCTGGACAAGAGTTAATAATTTCTCAACCGGTCAATCTGGCTAAAAATGAGTCTTCTGCAAAAAGTGCGGAAACACCGAAAGCTACAACACATAAAGTTATTTCCGGAGAGTCACTGTATAGCCTGGCTAAAACGAATAATATTTCTGTTGACGAATTAATGAAAATCAATAACATTACCAACGGAAAAATCCGCCCCGGACAGATATTGAAATTTAATGAGGAAAAAGAAACAAGGAATAATGCTACATTTGCTTCAAATACCGATAAAAAACAAAATAGCAAGAAAGAAATTACTGAGAAAGAAATTACTCACAAAATAAAAAGAGGTGAAAACTTAGGTGCTATTGCAAAAGAAAATAACACAACCGTTGAAGAATTGGAAAGAATAAATAATCTTGCCAATTCAAAGATTCATGAAGGCCAGGAATTAAAGATTATTCAAAATATTGAGGCAAATAGCAAAAATAACCTTGCTGAGCGAATGGATAAAAAGCAAGAGGTACAACTTGAAAGTAAGGAAAATATAATACTGCATAAAATAAAAAGAGGAGAGAATTTAGGCAGCATAGCTAAAAATAATAATATCACAGTTGAAGAATTGAAAAGAATGAATCATCTTGCTGACTCAAGAATTCATGAAGGCCAGGAACTGAAAATTGTTCAAAATAATGATTCGAAAACTAATAACTATCTTGCTGAAAAATCCAATAAAAAGCAGGATGTTCAGACCGGAAATAAAGAAATAACAAGTACGCATAAGATATTAAAAGGAGAAAATCTGGGCAGTATTGCTAAAAACAGTAATATCTCAATTGAAGAATTGATGCGGATGAATCATCTGACTGATTCGAGAATTAAACCGGGTCAGGAATTGGTACTTAACCAGTCGATGGCAATCAATGCTCCGAAAAACAAAAATGCTGAAACAGATTCCAAAAGTTTTCAGTATAAAGTAAAATCAGGCGAATCGTTTTATACAATTGCCAAATCGTATGGTTGCACTGTTGAAGATCTAAAGGTCTGGAATCGAAAATCAGGTAGTAAGATAAAAGCCGGCGATAAAATAATCATTTTTCAAAAGGCGAGTAAAAAAGATCTTTCATTAGTCGAATAAACTCTGGAGTACAGGCAACGAATGGAGCCCGTGGAAGTCGGGGATATGTAACTGATAGTATTCTACTATGCTTTGCAGTAAATTCGCCCGTCTTGCCCTCGAAAACGACAAATCATGCATGGTTGAGTAGTCGGTATTTAATACCCTGATAAAGTCGGCTGAAATCTCAGGAACCGTAAAATGTACATGGATTGGTTTTTCGTTCAAAAACACCCCGTTCATCAAATCAAAATAATTGACCTTCTCATCATCCTGATTCGGCTCGAAACCCAGATAACGGGTAAGTTTAAGCAGAAAAACCAAATGAAAATTTGAGATCCCCTTTTCGCTGTAATCGAGTTGAAGAATTGAGTTTTCAAGGAACAGGTATAAATTCTCATCCGGTTCGGTTTGACGTAATGTACGGTAAAGGACTTCAGAAAGAAACAATGCCAATGCATTTTTAACCGGATCAAAAGGGATTCCTGTAAATGGATGTTCCATTCTCATTTCTTTGGATCGTTGTATGTTTTTTCCCGGAATATGATACACATCCATTTCTACCAGCGATAAAGGTTGTAGAAATGCAGCCGGGTTGACCGACTTTTTCTTATTTATACCATGAACCATGTACGATACTTTACCGAATTGCTGTGTATAGACTGTAATAATTGTCGTTGAATCCGTATATTTGATCGAATGAAGAACGATTCCTGAGGTTTTTACTAGCATGCGAAATCTATTTAGATGACAAATATAATATAATTTTTTTAGCATAAAACAATCTTGATACAGAAAATCTGATAGTTAACTCATTCTGAAAAATTGAAAAATGGCATTTCACGAAAAAAAAGAATTATTTATCTGAAAGCCCTTGTCAATTCAAAAAAGAGCCGTATATTTGCACCCGCAATTGAGGTGAACATTATCTCAATGTAGAAAGCAAAATTAAGCCGAAAGGCCCATTCGTCTATCGGTTAGGACGCCAGGTTTTCATCCTGGAAAGAGGGGTTCGACTCCCCTATGGGCTACAGAAAATAAAATATTTAAAGCATTTAAAATTAGAATAGCGATGGCAAATCATAAATCATCAATCAAAAGAATTCGTCAGGCTGACAAAAAGAAATTACACAACCGTTATTATGCTAAAACAGCACGTAACGCAGTCCGTAATTTACGTAGTACAACCGATAAAACTGTAGCTACCGAAATGTTGCCTAAGATCAGTGCTATGCTTGACAAATTAGCGAAACGTAGTATTATACATAAAAACAAAGCTAACAACTTAAAATCTAAGCTGACAGTATTTGTTAACAAATTAGCTTAATAGCTTCCTGTAAAATATACAGAAGCCCTTTTCCATATGGAAAAGGGCTTTTTTGTCATCCCACCGCTTTATCCATCCTTTGTTAATTAAACGGATATGCCGATTCCGGATTATTAAGAACTATCACTTTTGTGCTTTAAGCTCATTAAGTGTAACAAGAATTGCAGGCTATTGCTAGTCATTCTTTCTTTTAGATCCATTTACTTCCTGCAGAATTCATACAACTACCGGATTGACCCGTTTTAATCTCCAAATTTACAATTGAGATTTCAATGAGACTGTTTTACCAAAGGCGCACCGAAAACCCGTTAAAGCTCTTTAAACAGGCTGACAATCTCCGATTAAAAAAAGAATTGATGGTGAAAAAAATAATTTGAGGATTCAGTATGTTTTGTAATAACAAGATCCGGAAGAATCCACCTGTATTCATTCAATTCGTGTATTCGAAGAATATGCAAATATAGGTGTGATTCTCCCTATCTAAACTGAATTGAAGTTTATTGCGATGAATCCCGACCTGACTAAAATACTTTCCTGATTTGTAAAATAAGATCTTCTTTCGTTATCAAGCATCGGTAATTCATCCTGAATAACTTTTAATCTCGAAATACCATTCGCACGTCTCCCGGTTCTAACCTCCACATACTCTCCTCATTTCATTCGCATCCGGTTCACCATAAAATAAATTGAATTTAAATTGCAATCAATGTGTAATCAGTATATAATCAGTTTCTAAATAGATACAGTTTATATACTGATTATATACTGATTATATACTGATTATTTACTGAGCAGTACCAAACCGGATGCGAATGGAATGTGGAGCATTCCGATTGAAAACATATCTTTGAATGACTTTAGAAAGGGTTGAAAAGCATAAAGGAATACATGCTCTGAAATTGGAAGTAGTTTGAAATATGCTGCCTGTTATTTGCAACTTCAATAAATGGGGAGTCAATGTGCTCGTTAAATCAAGAAAAAGATGGGTATAATGTTGAATTTTTCTATTCAGGAACAAATAAAAAATTAATATCGCGAGCTTTTTGAAAAGCAGACATTATTTGAATTTTAGGATGTCAAATCTGTGTATTAAATTGAAACTTTAAAATCAATTCCTTTCTGTAATCAAATAGGAATAATAGCTGATTAAAAATGCAGAGATATTTAATCTGTTTCTTTAAGATTTCGTGGATGTTATAAGAATAACTAAAAGGGATATTCAGTTTGCTTTCCATGACCCGAAAGCGGATTGTTTGAAGCATTTAATTGTTGAGATGCTTTATCAATGGTAATCTTACAAATGATATCAAAATCAATATTTATCCATTCATTAACCCGGATTAGCCCTAACATTTCAACAGGAGGTTCAAGGCCGAAATCACGAATGTTTATTTTTTTTATCCCGTTTAATTTGTAAATATCACCTTCGTGAATTGAATTTACAGGGATGCTATAATGTTTAGTTTTACCGGTTATTGTCAGATCAACTGAGACTGTAGCTTTCGATAAGTCCTTGTTGTTTCCTTTGGGATCAATTTCAAAATAATCTAACTTCACAGAGAATGAAGGGTATACATTCGATTTTACAAGTTTCATAAAATCACGCAAAGCCATTTTATTGTCAGATGTAAAGTCTTTTACCTGGATAGTATGTTCGTTTTGACTTAAAAGAATTTTGTTTTGATTTTGTGTAGCTGTAATTGAGAAATTTCTTTTGGTTAATTTATCACCTTTTTGTGTCAGTTTAAATGAAATTAAATTTGTTGTTCCATGAATGGTGATGGAACTGCTTTTTTGCAGATCAATCCCAAAAGTAGCCTGTGCAAAAATTGAGTTATTTGCAAAAATGAGAAGAAATAAATAAAGCAATACAACTAACCTTTTCATAAAAGCCCGACATGATTTGTAATAATTTGCATTTAAACCGGTAAGCTATTTCTTACCGGTTTAAATGCTTAAAAATTATTTTTAAAATGCTATAACAGCCTCTGCGGATAATCCGTGGAATTCTGCTGCATCATAAATGGTGTTAACTGGAAAACCAGTATATTTTTGATTTACATATTCAACTTTAGCAAGTATATTCTTTGTTACAAACCAGCCTGCGCTAACAGCCAAACGATTGATTCCAATAGAATATCCCGGTGTTGTTGAAGCAGGAACTGCAGTTACTGCTTTTGCTCCGGTAATTAAACCTGTAGTAGGATTCAATGTGAAAGGTACAGCGGTTACTGCTGCAACAGCTGGATTATATACTGCAGCAACATCTGCATTTACATTGTTGTAACGTACGCCTGCAAAGAAGTTCTCATGTTTTCCGAAACGAATTACTAAATCTGTAGCTTGTTGTGATGCATTTCGTTGTGTTGTTTCGATAGCATTGCGACCGTTTGCTTTTTCAATAGTGCTGAATGATTCTAATGATAATCCTTCTATTGGAGTGAATTTGATAAATAAGTTACCCATACCTGTGAGCAGTTTATCTCCTAATCCCGGATTGTAACGACCATTGAAAGCAGTTCCGGTTCCGGGGCCTGCAACATACATTACTCCTGAATAATTTGAACCGGTACGGTCACCACCAAACAATGTGTTTGATACAGATCCGGCGGTGTAATAACCTGAACCGGAAAGACGGATACGAAGTTGATCAGTTAATTGTTTATCATAAGCTAATTTCCCAATAAAAGCAGGATTATGTGATCCGTTTGACGAGGGGCTTTTAACCGGATCAATTTGTTGAAGATTACCATTTAATTCGCCATCAGTCACGGCTGCAACCAACATAAAGTCTTTTATATGAAAATCAGCTTCAGCTCCAACTTCAGTAGCAAATTCATCCATAATATAATTTTCCATAAACGGATTGTAAATGGCATTTCCACCATCTGAACGACGATAATGAGCATCACCATAATTTACTTCCATTGCACCAACTTTTAATGTAGTAAATTTCATTATATCATCAACTAAATCCATTTTAATAAAAGGGAGTTTGTCGAATTGAATAAAACCACCTTTTACCCATGTTTCATTGTGATGTTTCGAAGCAAGATAAAGTGTGAAGTTCAATGTAACTCCATCTGCCAGGTAAGTGTTTAAATACAAATTGGCCATTGCTAAACTGAAATTGTGTGCAACCGGAAATAAGGTTTTTGTACTGTTTGGATCATATGCCAATGAAGAGCTACTGTTACTTTGACTCAAAGCCATATATGGTTGTGAAAACGCTCCACCAATATCAACTTTTAAACCGTTGAATTCAGTTTCCGTTTTAGGAGTTTCAAACACGTTTATTCCGGTTTGATCGGTAGGACGCATTTGGGCAAACATCATGCTACTTACAAATAGAGCAGCAGCTACTGTCATTATTGATCTTTTCATTTTACATTGTTTTTTGGTATTGTTCATACTATTTAATTATCTAATCTTTAACTGGTTGTTTGAATTCCTTTTATTCTACGTTTATATCGTATTTTAGTGTAATGGCATCCCCAACTTTCATAACACCTAACATGGCTGTTGGTGGTTTCATTTTATAATCTGTCATTTTAAGTGCAATGCTTCCTTTAAATTCATAGGCCCCCGGTTTTGTGTTTTTACCTGATGTTTTAAAGCTTATTCTTCTGGTTGATCCTGCCATAGTTAAATTCCCGGTCACTGTTGCATCAATATCATCTCCTTTAATTTGAAGAGATGTTACTTCGATAAGTTTAAAAGAAATAGTAGGATACTTCTTGTCATTAAAAGCTTCATAAGTCTTGCTATCCATTCCTTTTTCACCGCTTTTTATAGAATGAACTGGAATTTCTACATTCAGTGTATGGATTTTTTTAGAATTATCCACTACTAATTCACCATTTATCTGTTCTACTTTTGATTTGAAATTGTGAACATTGGTGGTACCATAAATGGTCATTGTTGAAATCTTTGGGTTAATCTTAAAGTTTTGAGCCTGAGTAATCCCACTGACATATATGAAGCTTACTAAGAGCAACATAAAAGGTTTTAAAAGCTGATGTTTGATCATAAAAATTGGTTTTATATGTTTTTGTAATTAAAAAGTAAAATGTTTCGAAAGATTAAGTTAAAGAAACTAATGCTATAACATTGGTAGCATACAGATGTATAAAAAAAATTCAATAAAAAGATAAATAGTATTTTAATGAATTCATAACAGATATTCTATTAAATATATAAATGCTATAACATTAGTAGCATTGAAAAATAAAAAAAATAAATAGTGATAAATCGAAATCTGAATTAAATTTAGTCCTGACTTTTATCCATATAACAAATTGTTAGACAACTTGTTTAAAGAACAGGCTCTAAATCTTTACATTCATAATAAGTATCCTGAATAATTTGTTCGAGATTCTTTTTAAACAAAAGTTGTCTGAATTCAATGCTAAATTCCATCCAGTAATTTTTAGCTTTGCATTCGTGGGTTGCTCTTTCACAAAAGGTTTTATTATTAATACATTCAACTACCACAATTTGTTCAAATGCAGTGTAAATATCTAACATTGTGATGTCTTTTGGCTCACGGGTTAAACGATATCCACTTCCTCTGCCTTTAGAATTAGCAACAAGTCCCTTAATTTTTAAAGCTGATATTATGCTATCTAAATATTTTAATGAAATGTGCTGATTTTTTGCGATGTCTTTTTGCAACACACCATTTGGTTCTGTGGTGTTTGCTATCTCAATAATTGTCCTTAATCCGTAACGTATTTTTGTATTGACTCTCATAGTAGAGGAAAATTTCAGCAAATATAAAAAAAAAAAATGAATGCTATCACATTGGTAGGATGCCTTGGATTAAAATAGAGGAATTTCTAAACTAAATAAATAAAATAAGATCATTATAAATGCGTAAAAACCTATATGACAGATAAATAGAATAATGAAAAATATATGTATTAAAAATATATAATTCGTACTATTAATGTAAATTTTCGATATTTTAAATTCATGCAATAGATTCAATACTTAAAATTTGGGATTGATAATTGAAGTATAGAAATTAAATTCATCTCATTTATTAAGATGCTATGTTCAACAACTATTGATACATAAAGTAAATTCATTTTTATTCTCTTTGATTACAAATCAATTAAATGTTAGGTCTTAAAAAATCCAATATTTAAAGTTGCGAATTAAAATATAGAAATGGTACTTAATTAACGCGATATAGATATAACGAAAATTATAAACTGTATTTTCTACACGCATAAGTTATGAGCATATAAAAATCCCGGAAAATACATCTTTCATGTATGCCTTCCGGGATTAATTATGAAAAATAATTATTTCAATGTGCTTCCAACCAGTTCTCGCCTATGCCACAATCTGCTATGAGTGGTACCCGAAGCTGAATGGCATGTTCCATTTCTTCGGTTACTATCTTCCTGACAGATTCAAGTTCATCGGTTGGAACGGTAAAGTTCAACTCATCATGAACCTGCATGGTCATTTTAGCATTGAGGTTTTCCTGCTCGATACGGTTTTGTATCCGTACCATTGCTATTTTAATAATATCAGCTGCCGTTCCCTGAATAGGCGCATTAATGGCATTCCTTTCGGCAAATCCACGTACTACACCATTCTGAGAATTAATATCCGGAAGTGTCCGCTTACGACCTAGTAAAGTTTCCACATATCCCATTTCTTTAGCACGTTGAATGCTGGCATCCATGTATTTTTTTACATCCGGGTAAGTAATGAAATACCCATCTATTAATTCCTTGGCTTCTGCTCTGGGTATGCCTAACCTATCGGAAAGACCAAAGATAGAAATACCGTAGATGATCCCAAAATTAGCCGTCTTTGCTTTTCGGCGCATATCGGAAGTAACCTCATTCAAGGGAATTTTATAGATTTTAGCAGCAGTGGCGGTGTGAATATCCAGTCCATTAACAAATGCTTCCATCATATTCGCATCACCACTCAGGTGAGCCATAATCCGTAACTCAATCTGGGAATAATCTGCGCTCAGGAAGATGCTGTCTGCATCAGGTATAAACGCTTTGCGAATTTCTTTCCCAATTTCATCCCGAATCGGAATGTTTTGCAAATTAGGATTGGTGGAACTTAACCTGCCTGTAACTGCTACGGTTTGATTGTACGAAGTGTGTACTTTCCCTGTAATTGGACTAATTAAAAGAGGTAAGGCATCTATATAGGTACTCAAAAGTTTCTTCAAACCACGGTATTCGAGTATCTTACCAATTATAGGATGCTTCGATTGTATTTTTTCAAGTACATCCTCCGAAGTTGAATACTGACCGGTTTTTGTTTTACGTGCTTTGTCATCAAGTTTCAACCGGTCGAATAATATCTCACCTACCTGCATGGGTGAACTGACATTAAAATCATATCTGGCAAGTTTATGAATTTCCTTTTCCAAATTCAACATATCAGATGTCAGGATTTCGGAACTTTGGCGTAATGCTTCAGTATCAAGACGAACGCCGGTATGTTCCATAGTGGCCAATACCTTCATAAGTGGCATTTCTATATCATAAAATAGCTTTTCGAGGTTATTTGTTTTCAATTCTTTTTCAAGAATTTGTTTCAACCGAAAGGTAACATCAGCATCTTCAGCAGCATAATCGCACAGATATTTCAAATCAACCGAACGTATATCAGCCTGATTCTTTCCTTTTGCTCCAACTAAATCCTCAAAATGAATGGTCCGGTAATTCAGGTATATTTCGGCAAGATAATCCATCCCATGCCTTAATTCGGGTTGAACCAGATAATGGGCAATCATGGTATCGAAAAGTTTGCCATTTAGCTTGATTCCGTATTGAGTCAACATACTCAGGTCGAATTTGATATTTTGCCCGATTTTTTCAATCCGGTCATTCTCGAAAAAGGCCTTAAATTCGTGTAATACCTCTTTGGCTTCATCTTTATTTGCAGGGAGAGATACATAATAAGCTTCGCCGGCCTTAAAGCAAAATGAAAGTCCTACTAAATCCGATAAGAACATGTCCAGTCCGGTAGTTTCTGTATCGAAACATACCGATTTTTGAATAAAGAGCCTTGATATTAAATCCGCCCTTTTTATTTTTGTATCAATTAAAATATACTTGTGGGGAATGTTTGCCAAAGAAATCAAACCGGAAGTAACGGGTACAAGAGGCACGACACTTTCAACTGCACTGTCCGTTTCCGATTCCATGGTTTCCGATTCTTCATTATCAAAAGCATCAAACAGCGACATTTGCGAAGTTGGTTTTGGTTTTAAAGTTCTGATACTGGATAACGGTTGGTCGGGTGGTAGTGAGGTAAACGGTTTACCAATTTTTGCAGACATTGTACGGAATTCCAATTCATCGAATAATGCACGAAGTTCTGGCTCGTTACGCGGTTCAAGTTCAAGACTTTTCTCATCAAATGCAATGGGTACATCAATGCGTATTGTTGCAAGAAACCTTGAAAAAATTATAAGTTCTTTATTTTCTTCAATTTTTTTCTTCAATGCTCCTTTCAATTCTCCGGTACGGTCGAGCAATGAATTTATGCTTCCAAACTCCTGTAACAGTTTAACGGCAGTCTTTTCTCCAACTCCGGGACATCCTGGAATGTTATCTGATGTATCGCCCATTAATCCAAGCAAATCTACCACTTGCTCGTGACTGGTGAGCTCATATTTATTTTTCACTTCGTCGGGTCCCATGATTTCGAATCCACCGGTATGTTTTGGGCGGTACATAAAAATATGATCAGAAACAAGTTGTCCGTAATCTTTATCAGGAGTTAGCATATAAACTTCAAATCCTGCTTTCTCAGCTTCTTTGGCAATTGTACCGATCACGTCATCCGCTTCGAACCCGGGGACTTCCAGAGCGGGAATATTGTAGGCTTTTATCAGGTCTTTGATAATAGGAACCGCCAGACGAATATCCTCAGGGGTCGATTCGCGTTGAGCTTTGTATAATTCATAGGCTTCGTGACGAAAGGTTTTTCCTTTCGGATCAAAAGCTACGGCTATGTGGGTTGGCTTTTCACGTTTCAGGACATCTTCGAGGGTGTTGATAAATCCAAATATGGCTGAGGTATTCAATCCTTTGGAATTAATCCGGGGATTACGAATAAACGCATAATAAGCACGGTATATGATGGCATAGGCATCAATCAAAAATAGTTTTTTCATGAAATTGGGATTATTATGTTCAATTGAATCAAATCAATATACAAGTAACAAATTAAAATACAAATTGTCTTGTTTATTTTTAAACTATTTTAGTCGTTTTATCGTTTAACAAAAATATGTTTCACTTCCCGAAACAACTAAATAACAACTTGAAATCAGTTATCGACTGTAAAAGTAATTAAATTTTATACAGAAATAAACATAAACCGATTCTCGAACGGCAATTTTGTTTACTTTTGCAGTGCACATTTATTTGAGCGTACCTATGAGTTTTATCGAAATAATTAAA
>Ga0302209_10000682_pt1 | contig 15856 bp, 16 predicted proteins | sample II_Fen_E3_1_FD_194574 | JGI IMG/M metagenome (GOLD analysis project Ga0302209, IMG submission 194574) | Peat permafrost microbial communities from Stordalen Mire near Abisko, Sweden - II_Fen_E3_1 | ecosystem: Environmental > Terrestrial > Soil > Wetlands > Permafrost | place: Sweden: Abisko...
TTTTTGATTTTTTTTTATAAATTAATAACACACACACACACACACACACACACACACACACACACACACACACACACACACACACACACACACACACACACACACCTGGGCGCGCATTATAGGAAATAATTTTCCATCCTTCTTCACCTTTTCTCTTTTATTTTCTTTCCACTCATTTTTAAACCTCTTTTTCAATTATCGCATAGTATTTCTCACAATATTCTTGTGGATATACTCCTCACATAGCAATTCACAACATATAGCTGTAAAGACTAACTTGTTGTATGATGCTGCAGCTATTCCTTCCTTTGGAATAGAAACCAAAATAGCCCAATCCACCACATTAGATATCTCGGGTACGTACGACCCGATCACCTTCTCAAATAACCGTAAATGGAAGAACTGGACCGTGCAACCTGAATTGCGCCGTTGGGGCTGTGTGCCCTTTTCCGGAATGTTTGTCGGAGTGAACGCCCTCGCGGGAGGATTCAACCTGGCAAATGTGTCTTTTGCCAAAATTGGAAATAAACGCATTCAGGGCACATTTTATGGCGGAGGGCTTACTCTAGGCTACCATAAGATCTTATCTCCACGGTGGGGCTTAGAAAGTGCCTTCAGCGCCGGATTTATTCATACGGACTACTCCCGCTATCGATGTGGAAGTTGCGGATACAAAGAAATGAACTTTCATAAAGATTATGTAGGGCCGACTCGGCTCTCCATTTCACTCGTATATATGATCAAATAAAAGGATAAGCGTAAAAAATAAGCAATATGAATATTTGCAATACAAGAAAAACAAAACAGCTGTTGCTGTTGCTGGCACTTTGCTGTGGTGGCGGCGGAGCAGTCTACGGGCAAGTTGCTTATAAGGGACAGCTCTATATCAACAATGAAAGCTTTCAACGCCAAGGCGACTTGCTGCACGTGTATATGAAAGTCAGTTACGACAATGCAGCCATCGGCTCAGGTGAATCGCTCACTTTTACTCCGGTACTGAAGACAGACAGCAATATTGTCCATCTATCCTCAGTAGTAATCAATGGTTACCGCAAAGAAAAAGCGGAACGCCGTGCAGCGGTGCTGCAACATCGCCGTCGCAGTAATGTAGCCGTAGTAGTGAGAGAAAGTCATACAGGCAAACGTTCATTTATTTACAATACGACCATTCCTTACAAGGATTGGATGGAGAACGGCTCTGTTTATGTAGAAAGCGAAGAGTGCAATTGCAACGGACACAGGGCTCACATTTACGAAGATCGTGTATTAGCGAGTATTCCCTTCACCCATGAACCCAAAGAGTCTGTGGATCCATTGGTTAAAAATGAAAGTCTGCTTGCTTGGGTACAATTCCTAAGACCTGAAGCACAAGAGGGCAACAGCTTTGCAAAGAGAGGTGTTATCTCTTGGTACAGAGACAAAGGATTAAGCAATTTAAGTGAGAACAAACAGAACCGTTCGATCTTCGACATCATTTCAGCTGATATCAAGAACGCTTTACAATATTACGGCACCACGTTGACGAAAGTAAACGTAACGGGCTACGGTGCACCAATAGGCGACTATCAAAAGAATGAAACGCAAGCAATGGAGCGCTCGCTTTCATTAAAGCGTTGCTTAATGGGCAATCATTTAACGAACAAGAACTCCTTGGAGGTAACCTGGGTGACAGAGGATTGGGATAGTATTGCAGCTTTGGTAAGCAACAGCAACATGTCTTTAAAGGAAGCAGCACTAGATATTATCAAAAGTGTGGATGTAGTAAACGGTCGTGAGAAAGTATTGGAAGACCTGAACCACGGTGTGCCTTACGAATACATGCGTCATAATATATTTCCACAAGTTTGTCGTGTCGCATATACATTGAACTTTGATCGTCAGGGTATGGATGCTCAGACCGGTCGTTTGATGGTGAAGAACAATCCTTCAACGATGTCATTGAGTGATTTCTACACCGTGGCAATGAGCTATAAAGCTGGTTCACGTGAATTTAACGACATCATGGACTTGGCAGCCCGCCTGTTCCCTGATAACCCGGAAGCCAATATAGATGCAGCCGCAGTGGCTTTAACTCGTAGAGATACCAAACTAGCACGCAAATACTTGCTTCGTTGGCAGACAGATCCTAGGGCTTACAATAACATGGGGTTGCTTTATCTGTTGGAAGGTAACAAAGACAAAGCAGAGGTTTACTTGCAAATGGCTCAGGCAGCCGGTGTGGAACAAGCAAGTACCACGTTGAAATATATCAAAACGATTAAATAAAATCAGCTAACCATTAATCATCAATAATAATATTTGCGATATGAAAGTCTACAATTTACTAACTGCTTTGATGCTGTCTATGAGCTTGTTCTCTTCGTGTGCTTGCGAAGAGGATACTGCTACAGATGAGTCTGCGGTTATTAGGTTGTCGTTGGGTACGGGTGCAACGAAAACGAATGCAGCCATACCAGCGGATAATGGAGGAACAGTGGGGGCAAACGAAGGAAAGATAAATACCGTTTGTGTAGGCATCTTCGACAGTTCCGACTATTTGCTGACTCTCCATGAATATACCTATAGCGGCGATGAAAGTATACTCACCACGACTAGAGCGAAACAGATTGTGGTGGCAGCGAATGTACCGACAGGTCAATTCAAGGATGTGAGCACACGAAGCGGATTCTTAGCCAAAGTGCAAAGTCTGGCGTATACCTCCTCAGCCAACGGATTGACGGATGCAAATAAAACAAACGCCAACAGCCAGACACTGACAGCCCTTCCAATGTCGGCACAATTGACACTTTCTTCTACATTGAGTAGCACCACGACAACCAATCAATCCTTGACGTTGTCGCGAGTGGTGTCACGAGTGGTGTTGAAGAGCTTTACGGTCGATTTTGGTTCCACAGTACCTTTTGCCGGTGCCACGTTTGTACCGAAAGAGATTTTCATGTACAATGTAAATGACCGCTACCAGTGGACAGGTACAGCCTCTTCGTCGGCAACAAATTTGTCGGGTGAAATCACAAGCGGAGTTGCCGGTTCTTTGGTCGCTTCATCTTCATCAAATACGGCCTACCTGAGTAGTGGCTTGCTGAATATGACCGGAGCAGCAGGTACAAAAACCTATTTGTCCACAACAGATAATCCGTATTTTTTCTACGTATTTCCGCACAATGCTACGACACCTACTAAGTTGGTGATCAAAGGAATTTATTATCCCAAAGGCGGATCGGAAACAACGGGTGAGGTGATGTATTACCCGATTATTATCAATCATTCGCAAACGGGAACAACGATAACGGATACGGATAATAAACAATACCAAGATGGAGCAGCCTATTCAAAAGATTCGCAATTGGCAGCTAATACGACGTATAATTTGAGCGTAACGATTCAAGGACGTGGTGTGACGGATGTAACACAGGATATAACGCCTTCAAGTGCGACGGTGACAATGACTGTGGCGGGTTGGATACCGGTGACATACCCGGCTAGCACATTTACACCGGCTAAGGCTTATCCGGGAAACTACTATTACAATGATGGCTCATGGGGAACTAGTGCCTCACCTACGGATGGACGAACGGCTATTGGGGTGGTTTTCTCTAATCATACAAGCGCTGCGGATAAATCTCACGGATGGACACATGGGTATGCAATGGCATTGACTAATGCTGCATCGGGTATAAGTTGGTCTTCAAGCTCAAATGCTTCCACGCAAGAATCCGCTTCAGTGATCAGTTCTCTTTCAAATTTCGAAAATGATATGGATGGATATGCTTATAGCCAAGCAATATTAAATAAAGAAAAAACGAATAATAAGTTAAGTTCTTTCAGTACAGATTATCCAGCAACCTATTATGCTCTAAATTATGGAACAACTAGTATAGGAGGGACTCAATATGCAGCTCCTACGGCTACAAATAATAGTGGCTGGTATTTGCCAAGTAGCGGTCAATGGTATTTGATTGCAACAAATTTGGGAGGAACATCAGGTACAATAACATCAGGTGTAAATAGTGATGGTCTCACATATTGGTATTATCCGAGTGCGGCTTCTTCAACGGCAAGTACAATAAATACTAATTATTTAAGCAAAGTAAGCGGGAGTGATTTGATGGTATTTCCTTCAGATACTGGCCATTATAATTGGTTTTGGCTTAGTAATGAGATGAGTGCTTCCTACGCTTGTGGCATAGGATTCAGCTATGATGGACGCCTCTATCTGGGATCAGGGGTTAAAACGTATGTGGTTAGTTATACTAGAGCACGTTCAGTTTTGGCATTCTAGGTATAATGAAATATCGCATAAGTAATTGCTTAATAAATAGTTATGGAATATATAATAAAAGAGTGCTTCGGCAATAGAACCAATGGTAAAGTGCATTATGAACAAAGACAAAAATAGTCTGATGAGAATAAACCTCGAAGAATGTACATGCAATTCTTAGAGAAATAGAATATTAAAGAGATAAACGGAATCAATATTTAAAATTAAAACGTATGAGAATCAATAGATTATTAATTGCAGGTATCGTGTCAGTCGGTTTATTGACATCCTGCGCAAGTGATGAAGAATCAGGCGGTGGCACAAGTAGTCCTGCTGTAGTAAATTTATCGTTAGCTACCAATGGAGCTACTAAGACAAATACGGCATTTCCCGGAGGTGGAGACACCGGAGGAACAATAGGTTCATATGAAGGAACTGTGAAAAATATAAGTGTGGGACTATTTGATGATAAAGACTATAAATTGACATTGGATGATTATGATTATTCGACAAATGGTAATCCCCGATCTATAACGACGACGACAAGAGCAAAAAAAATTGTAGTGGTAGCTAATGTTCCGTTACTAAGTCAGTTTGCTTTAATAACAACAAGAGTCGGATTCTTGGGTACTGCACCGGCATTATTAGAATACACAACAAGTACTGATGGTACATCTTATTCTGATAGGATTAAGGTAGGTTCGCAACAACCTACGGGACTTCCTATGTTTGCAGAAGATGATACTCAATTATCTTCTTTAGGTACTTCGTCATCTGCAGCCCCAAGTGTGCCTTTGCATCGTGTGGTGGCACGTGTGGCATTAACTCAACTGGCAACGGATTTTTCTAGTACTCCTTATACGGGTGCACAATTTATACCCAAAGAGATATTCATGCACAAAGTGAATGATATCTATTCATGGGACGGAACAGCGTCCGGTTCCGTATCAACGGTAACAGGTGAATCAACTACAAGTATTTTAGGATCAATCGGGAATGGTACATTAGGGAATTATGCCTATTTGAGTAGCGGCATTTTGGATTGGTCCGGCAATGCAACGGCAAATCAATTGACGACTGAAAATCCTTACTTCTTCTATGTCTTTCCGCATACGGCAACTACTCCTACAAAATTGGTGGTGAAAGGTGTATTTATCCCAGCTGGAAAAACTCTTGAAACAGATGGAGAAGTGATGTATTACCCAATTATAGTAAATCACACACAAACAGGTACAACGATCACGGATGCGGATGGTACATATAAGGATGGTGCAGCTTATTCAAAAGATTCGCAACTTGCAGCAAATACTTGCTATAACATAAAGTTGAAGATACAGGGAAGAGGAGTGGATAGCCCCGACAAAGACCTGATTCCGGCCACTGTTTCTGTCACTTTAACGGTTGCAGCATGGGCAACCACCTCTCAAGATACAACAGTTAAATAATCAATAGATTTACCTATAGAATGAGATATTCTTCGACATTAAAACTTCCGTTACTGCCTATTATGCTGGTGCTGCTTGCTACATCGTGTGTCAATGAGGACAATAGCAATTGCGTGCAGTATGCTATTACCACTCAATTGGTGGATAAGAAGGGAACCGTATTGTCTGACTCTACGGTAGGGAATGTGAAGGCGTATCTCTTTTTAAACAATAAGTTTGAACGGATCGTCACGGCTGAAAGCGGTGGCAAATATCTGATCAGCTTTGATGGTAATGCCAAAGCGACTTTGGTCGCATTCGGCAATATGAACAGCGACAGTGTGAGCATCCATACGCCTAATGAGGGGGACGATATCAGTACTATTTCTGTGGGGCTGTTATCAACTCGCAGTAGTACAAGCTATTTCTCCTCACCGACGTACCTGTTTTACGGTAGGTTTGACTATACCTCGGTCTCAAAAGGGAGCACAACTACGGCATTGTTGCCGATGTACAACCAGCATGCACGGGTGCATGTGGTGGTGAAACATTTGCAGACACAATTCGGCAGCGGCAACTATCAAATTGTATTGCAAGGTTTCCGTGATGCGATCACATTCGATGGAACCATTACAGGAGATTCAGTGACTTATTCGCCAAGTGCAGCATTTGATACGGATGACAATTACACATCGGAGAGTATCAATACATTGCCTACGAAATCGGATGAGTATGTGACGGTATCTATCTACAAAGACGGTGAATTATTTTGGCAAACGTCAACGGATTCCGACGGAAACAAGGTGACGCTGGCAGCCGAGGATGATAAATGCTTCGTGATAGACGTGGAGAGTATTAATGTTTCTATGCAGGTCATGCCATGGAGTGAATATGTGGAGCAAGACACCACATTGAAATAAATCATTGAAATGAATAATGCTAGAGGTGTAATTAAAAATATTGAAAGAAATGAGCGTTGATCTCATACATTTGATTCTTGTATTGTTATTTGTCGGATTCCCGTGGGGATGCCAGTCCTCGCGGAAACCGGCAATAACAATTACTAAAAAGAAGAAATAAGAACGAACAAAGAGAAGACTAAAAAGATGACAACAAAAAATAATATACTGGGTGGTTGGATAAATGCCCGTAACAAAAAACGAGTGATTCGTAAGGAATCCTCGATAGATAGTAGAGAAAGAAACTTGATTTATATTTATAATTGCTTATAGAACTATTGTAAAAATGTATTTAACAATAGAAATTGTTCGTCAATCCTCCGCAGTGATGCGGGGAATTGATTTTTCAAAAGTAAAACAAGAGAAATGTAGATTTTTTTTATGAACAAGAAAATAATAAATAGATATATAAAACGTGGATATGCAAGTATAGGGAAATGGATAGGGGTATTACTTCTTCCTTTGCTGTTCTCCTCTTGTGTGGACGATTCCGTGACGAGCGGCTCCACCACAAGCAGCGACAGCACACAGGTACGCCTCACATTCAACCTGCAACAGCAAACTTCATTGACACGCTCCCTCTCGTCCACCGGCACCAGTGAAAGCCAGGTGGATAATATTAATGTGCTTATATTTGATGGTAGCAATAATAACAGCAAGTTGATCGGAAGTACTTATCAAACATACGGCACATCTCAAACTTCCTCATTTACAGTGACTGTACCCACTCGCGTGGCTAGCAGTTGCACAATCTATGCAGTGGCAAACTGGGCTTCAAGCAATTTGGCAGATGTCGCCACGATTAATGACTTTAAACAAAAATATATATTGATGTCTTCTGCTTCCACATTGGGAAGCGGTAGCAATATGGTTATGTTCGGTCAGACGAGCGGTGTGACCATTTCTGCCACAGCAGCATCAAACACCCCAAGTATTACTTTAACACGATTAGGTTCGAAAGTGACATTCAATATCACGCCTGCAACGGGCATTACCATTACGGGGTATCAGTTGTGTCACGTGCCGATGTCAAGTTACCTGACCAACGCAACAGATAGTACTCATTTTAATCCGAGTGCAACCTATGGGGATTTTACTTCTGTGTCGGGACTGGGTAGTACAACCAAAGTAAGCCCTTGTTATTATATGTATGAGAACTTGGTTGGTCGGAAATCCGGTGCAACATCCTATTTTTCTCGTAGTGCATCTAATGCTCCTACTGATGCTACATATCTACTCATTTATGCACAACAACGTGATAGTTGTTGGCATGCGATTTATCGCATTTATTTAGGTGGTAGAGGAACCAATGATTATGCCAATTACAATATATACCGTAATTACAATTGTACTTATAATATACATATTGACGGAGCCGATGCTGCTGATGTGAGAGTTACTTATTTGATACCAAAAATAGGAGATTACTACTATAGTGATGGAAATTGGAGTGATGGAACTGTTGCTCCTATTTCTGGTAAAACTTTAATTGGAATTGTTTTTTCTACTCGCATTAGTAGTCAAGAGCAAGCAAAGGGATATACTCATGGATATGTAATGGCATTGAAGGATGCAAATAGCGGAAGTACAACAACATGGGGATCGTATGGTACGGATACCTCTTTGCCTAATTACACCACATGTGCTGGATATTATGGTGATTTAAGTAGTGGCTATGTAGGTACGTATACAAATGGTATGGCAAGTAATAGTACTAGTTATCCGGCATTTTATTACGCAAAAAACTATTCTGTGACAGCTCCTTCAAATAGTAGCGGATGGTATCTACCTAGTCCTGGTCAATGGTGGGACGTGATGACTAATTTGGGTGGAGTAAACTTGAGCAGTTATCAAAGTAGTTCAAGTTCATCTTTTGGTGTATCTGCAAGTGCAGCACTAAACACAATAAATGGATATTTTACAAGTGCAAGTGGAACAGGATTGAATAGTTCTAATTGTTATTTGACAGCGGCGGAGTATAATAGCAATATCGGAGTCATTGCTAACTTCGATGGCAGCAGTGTCAACCTAGGTATCGGCTATAAATCCAATGCCTACTTGGCTAGATCTGTCTTAGCTTTTTAAGTGCGACAAGAAGTGGTATAAATAATTACTTAACAGATAGTTATGAAATATTTGATTAAACTGATTGTTCCGTCAATTAAGCCAACGAAGACGTGCATTTTGAGTAATCAGCTTGTACGAAGCTCTCCTGAAAGAGCTGTCCTTCGCAAGAGGAATAGAAGTAGTAAGACCGATAAAATGGTCAAAAGAACAAGTTGAAAGCAACAATAAAAAAGAGCGAAGTAAAGAAGTAAAAAGCGATATAAATAATAAAGTAATAAACAATTATAAATAGTAGACATTATGGCGAAATTAAATGATCAGACGATCAAAGAACAAGAATTGATCAACAAACAGGAGGAAAGCGGAAATGAAGTGTTGTGCCTAATGAAAATAGGGTTCTTCTTTCATGCATACAATGCGGGTGCTTACGCTTTGGCACGAGTAATGAAATATCGTGTGGCGCGAAAAGTGCGCAGGAGTGGTTTGGAACTGATGACCGCAGGTTTCCCGTCAGATAATTTGCCCTCGGTATTGGAGTGCATAAAAGCTGCGGGTGGACGTATATTGTCGCAAACAGATGATAGGATAGAATTTACCGGAATAGATTGCACATCGGAAGGAATCATCGTAGTGGAGCAGGAAAAGAAGCCGAAGGTGCCTGCAGGATCTCCTCAAGAGACGGAATTGGCAAAGATCATCCGTTCGTATGATCTGCTACATTCAACCCCACTGGATGCCATTACTTTTATAGGTAGGTTGCAGGCGTTGGTGAGCCAATGAAAACAAACTTATGCTGATGACTATTTCAAACTAACTAAATAATAGAAATGATTTTATCAAGATTTATACTACGATGTGAGAACGAATGTTTCAAAGAACACGTATATGAAAGAAATGGTATAAAACAACAATAATATTTATTTACAAACTGCCTGTAGATTGCGCTATATGATGAATAGTACGACCTGCAGGCTCTTTTTATTAATCGAAGATGCAAAAACAAGAAAAAGAACAAAGCCCGGCGATAACCGGAACTGCTGAAGAGTATGTATTTATTTTAAAAAATGTTTTGAAAGAAATGAGTGATTCGGATATCGTGGAAAAAGCAGTAAGGGATTATTTTAAAAAGAATCCGATCACGTATGATTCGGTATTGAAATCAACCATAGAAATAAGAGTAATAAGGGACGAAAACGGCAAACCGATCAGGGGATTCTATTCATTTCTATACGGTGTGATAAAGGTAATGTATGACTACTATATAGAGAAATACGATTCGCACGGAAATAAAATAACTCAAAAACTGTTCGTGGAGCAAATCGGATTGTTTTTCAACTGTGATATGACCTATTTTAGACCGGATGTGTATCGTTTAAAAGATTATCCCTGTTGGGTGAGTCTGAAAGAGACGATAGAGGGATGTATTAAGAGCTAAATAAATTTTTTTATTGTTCTTCTTCCGGCTCGTTGGGCGATTCTGCTAATTTGCTGATGATGTGAATAAATTCTTTAGTAGGCTCAATGAGCGGGAGTACATCTTCCTTTTCCAATGAATAAGAATCATTATAATCTCCTGTAAGACGCAATGTAAAAAGTTGATTATAGAGTTTCCCATATTTACGTTCAACTATACCATTTTTTATAAAATGCAATCCAAAAAGTTGGATGACTCCACTATGTGTTTGTGCTGTGTGACCGTTGCAGATAAGAAGAGCTGATACAGCATAATATGCCGCATAATAAAGTCTATTTGCTGTAACTTCCCAATAACCCATTTGTGCATTTCCTTCAGCATGCATTACAGCTGTGCGAGCCTTTTCGAGTCGATAAGTTACTATTTGGTTGCGTTCTTCGCTACTTAAACTCATAGGGCAAATCCTTCCTTCATTACATTCTTGTAAAATAAAGTGAAACTATTTTTACTCCATTCTTTTAAAGTATAAAGAACTGGATTTATTTGTTCTCCTATTTCCCATCCTAATTCACGTATGGGATAGGCAACATCGTCATAATCTTCAGTTGTTAAATGTGGTTTGTCCACAAGTATAAGTATGTCCCAATCACTGTCAGGACCAGCGGTACCACGTGCTTGTGATCCAAATATAATGGCCTTGGACTCAGGAGAAATTTTCTTGAGTGTTTCCCGAATAGAATTGATAATTTTTGTTTTATCCATACGCTTTGTGTGTTAAGGCTTATTACCAGGACAAATATAAAAAGAAATATTGTAAATGCCAACTAATTGATTGAAATCGGAGGAAAATGGATGTAATTTATGGATATGTTTGTTAACGTATATTATATTCGCTGTATACAAATTGTTTTGTATACAGCTGTTCAAAGAAAAATCCAATACTATTGCAGCGCTTTTGGGAAAGTCCCGAAGGTGCTGTTTTCTTTTGTAAATCCCGGGAGCAAAAGTGGCAGCTGTTTTATGAATCATCTAAGTATAATAAAATGGAAACTGAAAATAGTAAAGAAACTGTCAATAGAGAAATAACCGAGTTGCGATGCTCTTCCTTTTACGGCCCGATCAGTAATGTGAAATCCTATGGCACGGAGGCTTTTTCTGAACTGTGTGAGCGAACCAAAAGTAATAAGTACAAGAAGCAAATAGAGGCAATGCGTGCAGAGCCGGATCCCAAGAAACAGTCGGCTATGAAATCAAAGCTCGATTATTTCACACCCTCGGTGATTTGCACGGAACGCAAAAGTAGTTGCATCACCGATTTTAGTGGAGTGATCTGCGCTGATTTGGATGGTAAGGATAATCCGGGCAAGACTCCTCAACAGATGCGTGTAACGGTATTGAATGATCCGCTGCTGCATTCGTTTATGGCGATTGTGAGTTCTTTAGGGAAAGGGTTGAAGGTAATGTTTCGCTATGATCCGAAAGCTGCCACAGTAGAGGATTATTCACATGCGATCATGCAGTATTTAGCTGATGTGTGCCACTTGAAAGCGGACAGGGCTTGCTGTGATCCTACCCGTGCTTGTTTTGTCTCTTATGATCCGCAGGCTTATTTTTCGACTGCCGGACTGATGTGCGGAGTGGATGTAAATATCTGGTTGACTCGTTACAAGCAGTTTCAAGGAGTGCCGGAGAAGATTCCGGCAAATGCCTCTTTTAAGTATTCGCCATCGAATGTTTCTTCCTCGAATACTTCATCATCAGGTGAAATATTACCAAGTACCCCGTCGTCAACTCATTTATCGAAAGCGGATTTATTGGATAATGAGGCTGCTCTTCCAGCTGATTCCTTAGAGAATAAATGTACGGATGAACAGTCGCAGCTCGCCCATGTACAAGTGGTGGCAGGTCGTATTGACAGGGATATAGCACCTAACTATGAAAATTTCTTGCGCTTGGGCTTTTCTTTAGCGACCTTGGGCGAAGCAGGTCGACCTATCTTTGAACATTGCTGTTCGTATTATAAAGGTGAACAAACTCGTGATCTAAATAAATTTTTCATGAGTTGCATACACCAGAAGCGGGATGGCGTAACGATTGCTACTTTCTTTCAGCTTTGCAGGGAAGCCGGGGTGGATATAAGTAACCCTTGCGCTGATGCGGAAGAGGTGGATATGGTGAATGAGATGAAGAGGCTGCCGATGTTTCCTGAATGGGTCTTCAATCAGTTGCCTCTATTGTTGACTCAAATCGTATCACATGTTGATACGGTTGCAGAAAAGAGTATGATATTGATGACTTCGATAACTACGATAAGCTCTTTACTTCCAAACTATTACATGCGTTATGGCAAACATCGCATGGAGGCTAATTTATCTTTCTTTGTGCTGGCAAAATCGGGCAGCGGAAAAGGTATGATGAGATTCTGTGCCCGACTGGTGAAACCTGTACATGACAAACTGATGAATGAATCGGAAGAGGCACGAAATGAATATCGGAAACGAGTGGAACGTCAGAAGCAGGAGAAGAAAGGCAAATCAGCAAAAGGGGACGCTGAGGCGGTGATGGAGCAAATGCCGCCTTTAAAGGTATTCAACATTCCTGCGGATTCGAGTGCTTCGGCTTTCATACGCACATTTGCTGAAACAAAACGAGGAATTATGTTTGAGACAGAGGGAGACACATTGGCTAAGATTTTGCGATTGGATTTTGGTGGGTACTCTGACTTGTTGCGAAAGGCTGCACATCACGAGCCGATCACCTTCATGCGTGTAGGATCGGATGATAAGGGTGAAGGCATCCATATTTACATTGATTATCCCTGTTTGTCTGTAGTGCTGAGCGGTACTCCCAAGCAGTTGAATAATTTGATGATGGATGCGGAGAATGGATTGTTCAGTCGCTTTGGCTTTTTGTATGTGACGACGAATCCCGAATGGGAGGATCAATATGAGGATGATGAGGGTGAATCGTATGAGGAATGTTTTGACCGATATGCCGATGATTTATATGTGATCTACACAAAGTTGGTCTGTTTGGGCGAAAAGGGTGTGAAATTTAAAATGACGAAGGCACAACGAACGAATGTGCGGAACTTTTTCCGCAATATATTACTTCAATATAATGTGCTTTATGATGGCGAGTATGATGGCATCATGCATCGTTTGGGTGTGATGCACGGTCGCATCTGCATGGTGCTTACCGCTTTGAGAGGAGAAAGTGTGGATCGTTTTGATGAACCGCTGGTGTGTTCGGATGAGGATGTAAAACTTGCTTTGGAAATGATAAGGGTTCTCAATCTGCATACGGATTTTGCTTATCGTAGCTTGTCGCCCGAAAAGGCGAAGCCTGTATCGGTGAAAAGTTTGACTCCGCAATATCGTCTCTACTATGTGTTGCCGAGTGAATTTGCATTTAACGAGGCGGTGGAATTGGGCGGACAAATGAATATGAGTCGTACCAGTGTATACAGATATATTCGTCAGTTTGCTGAGGGAAAGGATGGTACCGGGCGTTTGATTGAAAAAACGGGACGTGGCACTTATTGCAAAATTTTGTCTATGTGATAATATATTGCTACTTTTGTGTGAACAGAAAAATTGAAATGCATATGATACTTGTGGCGGATAGTGGTTCTACAAAAACGGACTGGGCACTAATAGATAATGATAAGTGTATATATAATGTGCAAACGAAAGGAATGAATCCTTTTTTTCAGACGGAAAAGCAAATTGAGGAGGAAATCAAATTGTCGTTGTTGTCGCATCTCCCAGAAGGTGCAAAGGTTGAGGCTGTCTATTTTTATGGAGCTGGGTGCACGTTTGAAAAGGCTCCATTGGTGGAGAGGGCGATAGCAAATGCGATGCCGGATGTGCACCAAATTGAGGCTAACTCTGATATGCTGGGTGCTGCACGTGCTTTGTGTGGACGGAATGCCGGTATTGCTTGCATTTTGGGTACGGGCTCAAATTCTTGCCTTTATAACGGTGATAAGATCCTAGCCAATGTGTCTCCGTTAGGGTATGTGCTGGGTGATGAAGGCAGTGGTGCTGTGCTAGGCAAACTATTTGTGGGAAGTTTATTGAAAAATCGGATGACTGAGGGATTGAAGGAACGTTTCATGGAAGAGACGAATTTGGATAGTCCTACGATCGTTGATAAGGTGTATCGGCAGCCTTTCCCTAATCGTTTTTTGGCGGGCTTGGCTCCATTCTTGTCAAGGCATATAGAGGATCCTTCGGTGTATGATCTGGTATCTTCAAGTTTTTCTGATTTTTTTGTTCGCAATGTGGCTCAATATGAAGGGTACACGTCTTTGCCTATACATTTCACCGGATCAGTGGCTTTCTATTTCAAGGATGTTTTAAAGAAGGTGACTGAAGAGATGGGGTTGTGTTTGGGAAAGATAGAAAAAAGCCCGATAGAGGGATTGGTAAAATTTCATGTAAATAAATAATGTATGTTCGAGAAAATAACTGAAAAGGCTTCTCTATATAATGAGTTGGAGAAAAAATCGGTTCAACAGATATTGGAAGAGATAAATACCGAGGATCAGAAAGTGGCATTGGCTGTGAAGAAGGCTATCCCGCAGGTTGAGAAATTGGTGTCGCAAATAGTGCCGAGAATGAAAAAAGGTGGACGCATCTTTTATATGGGAGCCGGCACAAGCGGTAGGTTGGGAGTGCTTGACGCTTCGGAAGTGCCTCCGACATTCGGTATGCCGCCCACGTATGTGATTGGATTGATTGCCGGCGGTGACCGGGCATTGCGCAATCCGGTTGAAAATGCTGAGGATGATCTCTCCCGTGGATGGCAAGAGCTGGAAGAACACGATGTGAATGTGAATGATGTGGTGATAGGCATTGCTGCATCAGGAGGCACACCTTATGTAATAGGTGCTTTGCATGAGGCTCGTGCACATGGAATATTGACGGGATGCATCACCAGCAACCCCGATAGCCCGATGGCGGCTGAGGCTGATATCCCGATAGAGATGATTGTGGGACCGGAATATGTGACGGGTAGTTCGCGTATGAAAAGCGGTACGGGACAGAAAATGATTCTGAATATGATCACAACCGCCACGATGATCCAATTGGGACGCGTGAAGGGAAATAAGATGGTGAACATGCAACTTAGCAACAAAAAGCTGATTGACCGGGGCACACGAATGATCGTGGATGAGCTGGGACTGGAGTATAATAATGCCCGTGAATTGCTTCTTCTGCATGGATCTGTAAAAAAAGCGGTAGAGGCTTATCGAGGAGTAAAATGAAGCTGGAATGAGTGATTTTCCTTAAAAAGGATTAATTGCACTATTTCTTATAAAAAAGTTGTGAAAATATTTGTGAGTAGAGGAAAAATGTCCTAATTTTGTCCTCGCTTTCGATTGAAAAAATCATGCGAGTGCCGTAAGCAGTACGGATTTGTAAGCGAAAAATTTTTTGAAAATAATTTGATAAAAATTTGGAGCGAATAAAAAAAGTAATTACTTTTGCACCCGCTTTCGACAACGAAGGCATTTGTTCTTTGAAAAGATTACATAAACAATTAGTAGTACAAGAAGCATGTACGGAAAGAGATCTCTAGCAATAGAGTAACTTAACGTACATGGGTAAAAAAACAAACCGTCAATAAATTAAAGTTATTGATAAATCTTGGTCCTGAACAGAATTAGAATCGTGAGGAGAATATCCTTACAAACATAAAGAAGAAATTCTTACAATGAAGAGTTTGA
>Ga0302209_10000684_pt1 | contig 15837 bp, 14 predicted proteins | sample II_Fen_E3_1_FD_194574 | JGI IMG/M metagenome (GOLD analysis project Ga0302209, IMG submission 194574) | Peat permafrost microbial communities from Stordalen Mire near Abisko, Sweden - II_Fen_E3_1 | ecosystem: Environmental > Terrestrial > Soil > Wetlands > Permafrost | place: Sweden: Abisko...
GTTCCAATAAATCTGTTACTAACTTTAAAAATGTATTATTATGAAAAAAACATTACTTGTTTTTTGTGCTGCCTGTAGTATGCTTGTTCAGGCCCAGACTTTTATGGTCAATAACTTTGAATCGGCTGCTATCGGTTCGAACGGCGGTGCTCCGGCAATTTACAATGGAAGCAGCGCTGTGGTTGCCAATCCCTTTATTGGTACCTTAAATCCATCTGCGAATGTCTTGAATGTTACCAATACCGGGTATGTGCCTGTCTCAACGACTATCGCATTGCCTGCCGGTAAAACCTGGGCAGATTATGATGGTGTCAGGGTGAAGCTTTGTCCTACTGCCGGTGCTGATTTGAGCTATGCCAATATTGAAATCGGACTGGCCAGTGATACCTGGAGTATGACCTCTGTTGGTAGTGGAAATGCCTGGAGCACTGCTGCACTCAATACCTGGTATTCCTGTGATATTCCTTTTACTGCCAGTTTGCTTTCTGCCTGTTTAACTGCTACCCCTATGCCGACTTACCTGCTTGTAAAATACAATAAAGCGGCTGGATACAATGTTCTGATGGATGATATTCAACTGATCGAACACCAGGATCCGAACCGTGCCGTTACCCTGGGATATGATGACCAGATAACAGGTAGCAATGGTGGAGTCGGAGTATGGTATGGTGCGTTTGGTGATATTAAAGTTGTGGACAATCCCGTTACTACAGGGATAAATACTTCTTCGAAAGCAGTATCCGTTACAGGACCTGCCGATCCCAACGGCGGTGCACTGGCAATCAACATCCTTCCCACGAATGGCAGCTGGAATAATTATGTAAGTATCAGTTTTAAAATTCTATTGGTTCAGGCTAATCCTTCTGATGTCTGGTTTGGTGTATTTGCCGGTGGAGGTCCTGATATATGGACCGGTGGAACGAGCGTTTTCAGCAATACCCTGGTTATGCCCGACCTGAATGTATGGTATACTTTTACATTACCCGTTTCAGGTGTGGTCAAACCCCTGCAACCGTATCTGAATATGCAATTTGCCAAATCAAACGTTATTTATTTGCTGGATGATATCAGTTTAAATAAAGCAGCAACAGGCAATTCGCTGGTTCAGGACAATTCCTATCAGATGGCCCGCATTGCTTCAGGACTCTATCAGCTTTCTATCCCTACGGCTGCTGCTTACAAGCTGGTAAATGCCGAAGGCCGGTTGGTACGTTCCGGTAATTTTGTAGCCGGTTCAAATATGCTGGAAATATCATCACTGTCATCCGGAATTTATATCCTTCAGACAACCGGACTAACAGGAAACAATGTCGTTAAAATAATCCGTTAACTATATATTTTTATCTTTGTTTACGTCTTTAAAGGCTGGCACATCCGTTGCCGGCCTTTTTTTTGCCCGTTTTTAAACCTTTTGTCGTGCGGGAATAAACCTTTTGTCGTACGAAGTACACAAAAGCGTTTATTTAGGTCTGTCGGGGATAGCTAATCAAACTCCCATCCGTCAGCCGACGTTCGTATGTTATGGGGTTTGATGGTGTGTGCAAATCAAACGCCCAAAATACTGCGTATGATTTGGGGTTTGTGCGTAATTAAACCTTTTGTCAAACACGAATAAACCTTTTGTCGTACGAAGTACACAAAAGCGTTTATTAGGTCTGATGGGAGTGCTCAAGATAACGCCCATCCGTCTACCGACGTACGTATGTTTTGAGGTTTGTCCGTAATTAAACCTTTTGTCGAACGGGAATAAACCTTTTGTCGTACGAAGTACACAAAAGCGTTTATTTAGGTCTGACGGGAGTACTCAAGATAACGCCCATCCGTCAGCTGACGAACGTATGTTTTGGGGTTTGTCGTGAGTGTGCTAATCAAACGCCCAAAAATATTACGTATGTTTTGGGGTTTGTGTCGGGGTTTATAGGGTTTTGTTTATTCTTCCGGAAACAGATTGTCAAATTCCGGTTGTGAAGGAATATCTCCGTGGTACAAAATAAAGTATTCTTTGTTTCCAAAAATCGCCATCACAAGATCACGATCTATACGTGTTGGTTTGTCGGATACCAATGCATTGTACGAGCTCCATTTATAATCTGACATTTTTTCTACAATCCCGGCTTTTACCGGATTATTATGTGTGTACGCGATTACATGTTGTAAATATAGTTCGTTGTCAATCATTCGTCGTTTGAAAGGATGTTCAAACAAACTGCCGGTTCGTTGGCATTTATCGTTTATCGTTTTCGTATACGTACTGAATAAATGTGCAAATTGATTCGAAGGAGTCGGTTTACGATCCGTTATTATCCTTTTTTCATTTTTATCAAAAAGTTGTAATTCTGAAAATGACTTAATATCCCTTTCATTTTTCACTTTTATGACCAGATGAAAGTGATTTGACATTAAACAATAAGTCAACGTGTCTGCAATAGATGGGATGTATTTTTCATAAAGTGTTATAAAATAAGAGTAATTATCTACCTCTTTAAATAGTATCTCGCCATTATTTCCCCGGTTGTATATATGGTAATACTCACCATATTCTAAAGAAAATTTCTCCATAAAAAACCATTTTTAAATAATTTAATTTGAAAATAAGTCCAGGAATATGCAAAGATAATTAAAAATATTTTTCGTTATATTCATCAGAGTAAAAAATATTTACAAAAGAACTTTTGTCGTGCAGGAATAAACTTTTGTCGAACGGGAATAAACCTTTTGTCGTACGAAGTACACAAAAGCGTTTATTTGGTCTGTCGGGAATAGCTAATCAAACGCCCATCCGTCAGCCGACGTACGTATGTTTTGGGGTTTGACGTGGTGTGCTAATCAAACGCCCAAAAATACTTCGTATGTTTTGGGGTTTGTCCGTAAATAAACCTTTTGTCGAACGGGAATAAACCTTTTGTCGTACGAAGTACACAAAAGCGTTTATTCGGTCTGACGGGAGTACTCAATGTAACGCCCATCCGTCAGTTGATGTACGTATGTTTTGGGGCTTGACCTGGTGTGCTAATCAAACGCCCAAAAATACTTCGTATGTTTTGGGGTTTGTCCGTAAATAAACCTTTTGTCGAACACGAATAAACCTTTTGTCGTACGAAGTACACAAAAGCGTTTATTTGGTCTGATGGGAGTGCTCAAGATAACGCCCATCCGTCTACCGACGTACGTATGTTTTGAGGTTTGTCGTGAGTGTGCTTATCAAACGCCCAAAAATACTCCGTATGTTTTGGGGTTTGTCGTGAGTGTGCAAATCAAACGCCCAAAAATACTCCGTATGTTTTGGGGTTTGTCGTGGAATAATTAATCAAACGCCCAAAAATACTGCGTATGTTTTGGGGTTTGTCGTGAGTGTGCTAATCAAACGCCCAAAAATACTGCGTATGTTTTGGGGTTTGTTGTGAGTGTGCTAATCAAACGCCCAAAAATACTGCGTATGTTTTGGGGTTTTCTCGTATGTTTTGGGGTTTGTGACGGGGTTTGTCGGGGTTTGTCCGTTCGGTTGATATTTGTCCGAAATACTCCGGGTTTCATTCGCATTTCATTCACTACCCATTTTAGCTATTTTCTTGGTTTTCTCTTGTTTAACTTATGGATGTATCTTAGATATCTCTTATCATTAATAAGTTAATAAATATAAAATATAAACGAAATAAAATTAAAAATATAGCCAGATAATAGTAAAAACCGGACTAGAACCGGTTCCATGGATAATCCGGAGTAAGTATTTGCAGGTTGGAAGAAGTAAGAGGCAAGAGGTTCCGACTCCTTCCCATTTACTCGACAAACTACCGACATCTACTTACCTCTTACTTCTAACCTCTTACCTCTTTTTTATTCCTTGGTATGGTTTTTGTTTGCCTTTTTAAATATTTATTTAAAAAAATCTGTCTGTTTAAAAAGGAAAACATCCTGAGAATTTATAAAACACCGAATTAGTATCAACCTCAAAAATTAATGATTATGAAAAAGAATTTACTCTTAAGTTTCCTTGTCGTCCTGGCATTTTCTTTTTACGGATGTGCAAAGGATTTCACTGACGAAAACACGGACAACGGAACTGATGCAACTTTGAAATGGACATCACTGAATAGCGGGATACATTCCGATCTGACATCCATCTATTTTATCAATGCCAATTCGGGATTTGCAGTGAGTGATGCCGGAGATATCCTGAAAACTACGGATGGCGGTAAAATATGGACCAGTATTTCGGTAAATACCGGTGTGTGGTATACTGATGTTTATTTTTCAAGTACAACCACCGGATATATTTCAGGATATAATGGCATAGTTTTAAAAACGGTGAATGGGGGTACTTCGTGGACAACATTATCAACCGGAACCCTGGGCCGTTTAAATTCAGTTTGCTTTACCGATTCGTTGAACGGGTATGTGGTAGGAGGAAATTTAATGGATGAAGGGGGAGCGATCATTAAAACGATTGATGGCGGTAAAACATGGGCCTCTATCACCAATAATGTAAAAAACTGGTTGTATTCGGTGACGTTTACCGATCGCCTTACCGGATATGCTGTAGGAGTGGGGGGCAATATCATAAAGACTGTTGATGCCGGGAATTCGTGGACATCACTGAAGGCTGATTCTCTTCTAAATTTAGTTTCAGTAAAATTTGTCGATAAAAATACAGGTTTTGCAGTGGGAGGTATTAAAAATACGGATACCGGAATTATTTTAAAGACGGTGGATGCAGGTGCCACCTGGAGTACCTACACGACCGAAACAAGAGAGGTGAAATCGGTTTGCTTCCTCAGTGCAACGGTTGGGTATGCTTCGAGTTTTGATGCGCACCTGAATGGAATTATCCTGAAAACGGTGGATGGGGGCACGACCTGGAAAGTGGATGCAAAAGATTTGCAGGGAGGGTATCTGGCTTCCCTGTATTTTACCGGAGCAAAAAATGGATATGCTGTCGGTTCGGGAGGGGTAATGTTTAAGTATGGTGAATAAATTATTCATGAAATAAACAGGATCCATGTCCTATGAATCCCTAATCTTGATTCCTTGAAAATGAATTCCTCTATCTTCTTGCTGTAATTCCGCACATTTCGGAAGAGCGAGACTAGTCCAACGAGTGAATACAATCCTAATCTGAGCACCCTCTTTCTATACGGAAGGGGGTCTTTTTTTTAATTATAATATTAAGAACTGAATTTCAAATTAACTCCTTATTCTTTGATAGATTATTAATCCAGAATATTAAAAACCTTATTGTTTAATTTCAACCTCAGTAGAAAAAAGTAACCCCCTGATATTAACCTTATTTATTTGTCTTTTATATCATTGATTATATTAAATCACGATAAAAAAAGAATAAGGTTGAGGTTTGTGGTTGGATTGTTTTCTACTGAGGTTGAAAAATATAAATAAGGTTTTAAAATATAGGTAGTTAGATGAAAATTGTAGGTTTCAAATTGAGACAGACAATTCTTTTTGATGATTATGAAATTACCCTCCTTAAAACGTTATAAATCCATTTTTTATTATCACCATAATTCTGTAACAGACAAAATCTAGATTTGATCCTGTAGATAAATCTATAATATGATACTATATTTGGATATTATTGTTGATATATCTATATTTGCAGAAAATAATACGAACTATGTACACAGAACTATATGAACAATCGGGTAGCGATATTATCCGACAACTTGGAAAACGATATAGTGATTATCGCAAAAGGATGGGATATACTCAAAAGGAGGTCGCAGAAAAATCAGGTTTGAGTGTATTTACAATCAGTACTTTTGAGAACGGTTCTACTACCGGGGTTACATTCGCTTCATTTATCAAATTGCTACGAGCCATCGATAGCCTTGACGAAATTGAGAAACTGTTGCCTGAATTACCTGAAAGTCCTCGTACATTATTTAAGAAACAGCAGAAAGAAAAGTAATTATGGAAACGGATGTAGTAATTTAGAGAATACCTGCTCATTTCAGCAAATCGTAACTTAATTAGCGAATAAATACAATATAAGAATACCCCTTTCCTTTATAGATTGGGGTATTTTTTTGCATAAATGATAAACTTACCTGTGATATTCCTAGCAAGTGTATATTCCCTGAACTCCTGAAACGCCCTGTTTACTTACATATTTTGTAAAAAAAGGACATATGTAGTGCGTAATTTAATTCTATTTAAAATATATTTACGTAAATAGCGTGTTTTAATGAAAAGGTTCTGTATTTTTGTCAATTATATAAGTTAACCGCTTCTAATACTCACTGTGAAAATTGATATGTATAATCCTTCCTATGCACCAGATAGTCCTCCAGAATCTTCTGTAAACATGATATACAGACAAAACACTTCTCATTTCTGTTGAAAAGTAACTACTAAGATGATTTTCCTAATTAAAACTGGAACCGAAAATAAAGCAACTCTTCCCGTTACAAAAATTAATTTTAAAAATTATGGTGATTTTTGACAATGCAAAGAAAAATTTTAATAGGTGAATATAAAATAGATTATTAAGTTCCATGTTCAAAATTAACGAATAGAAATTTTGATTGCAAATAAATAATAAATGTTATCTTAGTCTAAACAGAGATCAATATTATATTGAAAATCATTAATACTTAATAAAAATAAATATGAAAAGACAATCAGTAAGTTCCTCTAATTTAGCTTCCGTTGGATATGATTCAGCTTCCAGTACATTAGAAATTGAATTTCACAATGGAGGTATTTATCAATATCTAAATGTGCCAGTCTCAATTTACAATGGTCTAATGAATGCAAGTTCACATGGAACATATTTCGATGTGTACATAAAAAAAGCTGGATATAGATTTAGAAAAATGTAAGAATATGAGAACAAAAATTGATACTGCTATTCAGCACAAAAACTTATTGGAGTTTACATATAAAAATCTAACAAGAATCGTAGAACCTCACACATTAGGTATTAATCTAAAGGATAATGAAGTTCTTTCCGCATATCAAGTAGATGGTGAAAGTGACTCAATACAAATCCCCGGTTGGGGCTTATTCACTATTTCGAAAATAAGTAATTTAAATATATTAGATGAAACCTTTCATAAACCTAGATTTGCTGAAGGATTCAAACGTAATAGTGATAGAATGAAGAAAATAATTTCTGAATTATAGATTATGGAAAGATATCTAAATAGAGGAGGTGACTCTGGTATCACTTCTTATCAAATTGAAGACAGCCGTATAATAGTATGCTTTAAAGGAGGACGAGACTATTCTTATAGTCACATTCGAGCAGGTCAAACTCATGTCGAAAATATGAAAAGACTTGCCTTAAGTGGTTCGGGATTGAATGAATACATCAACAAATATGTAAAGGACTTATACGACTAATATGGCTGCAACAACTATAAGACAAGAACTCTTGAAACTAGCAATAGAGGAAAAAGAGGATAAAAGTATTGCTAAGATTCTTGCATATTATTTTCTTAATTTGAATCTCGGAGATAAAAAAGCTTTGTTTGAAAGCTTGATGTATAATTATCGAATTAATTCAAAATTTGATTTAGAAAAACTAAAAAATGATGTTGACTCAGAAAACGATACAGATAGTTTTAAAGATAAAGATTATAGAATAAAATCTATTGAGATTGCTAATCTGAGAGGAATTCCGGAGCAGCAGCATTATCCTTTCGGGATTAACTTCTTCAAAGATAATCAAATAAATAATGCTATCATTTTGGCAAATAACGGTACCGGAAAATCTTCTATATTTGCTGGAATTGAAATGATATATGCTCAGGAAATTGGAGAAAAAAATCTTAGAACGTCTAATCCATTAAGTCTTAGTTTAAAGCACTACAAGGATTATGTCAAAAGAATACAAACTGACAAAAAACCGTTGTGCAATATTAAAACGAATGCAGGGAATTTTGATTTAGAAAATGTAATTTTTGACAAAAAATATCTTGATATTTTCAATCCATCAAATCATTTTATAAGTGATTATGATATATATCATTATGGTCAATTAAATTTTGAGGGTGATTCAAACAATAGCAACTCCTTTCATTATTTATTGGCGAAAACATTAGGGCTTGGAGATTTTGTCCAATTAGAATCTATTTTAAGTGAACTTATCAATTATAAAAGAGCTACTGAATCCAATACTTTAAGTAGGCTTCAAAGAGAAGAAAGAGAAGTAAAACTAAAAATAATAGAATGGGAAAATTCTATTACTGAAAAAATAAAAATACTTGAAGAACAAAAAAAAGAAAATCAAAAATCTGATATTAGCGATTTTGCAAAAAAGCAATTGACACTAATCAGAGAGTTGAAAGACAAACAACTTTCATATGATGTTTCTGTTGACCAATATTTGAAATATATTTCAGACTTTAAGAAACAGTACAGTATTGTTGAAGTTTTGGGCTTAAATTCACATCTATCTGAACAAAAAGACTTTTTAGAATTAGGATTAGGTATTTTGAATGATTTTGATGATTGCCCATTTTGTAAATCATCAAATAAAAGTATTGAAATAATCCATAAAGACGTAGTTGTTAGAACTGAAGATCTAAGACTACAACTCAACGAAAAGGATAAGTTGAAAAAAATGTTTATAGCTACTGTTGAGCAGATAAATGATTATCACCAAAAAACACAATATATTTTTAGCAATATAGAAAATGAGATTGAACTGTTTAAATCTTATGAAGAATTATCTGATATCGCTATTATTGCTCAGGAATTGCTTGTTGGGCTAACTTACTATATTGAAAATTTTGAGCTGTGGGAAAAAATCGAAAGATTAAATCAACTTAATTACCCCAAGGACGAAGATTTAAAATCCTTATTTGAACTTATCAATACCGAAAGTTTTGAACTAATTGACCTTCATAAAGAATACTTTATGCGTATAAACAATTATCTAGAGAATAGAAAGAAAGCTTTTGATCAGTTATTTAAAAAAATATCAATTAAATTTGATACAAGTGATTTGGAGAAACAAATTGTGATTATTGAGGATGAAATAAAAAGAATAAAAAATCAAGTTAACGAAGGAAAGAAAAGAGTATTGAGTCTTGCTCCAGAAATAGACAAAGCTCAAGAAGATGTTAAGTTAGTCACTACAATAAAAAGTGAAATTCAGGAATTTCTCCCTAAGTATAAAGTTATTGCAAACAGCCTGGTTACTGAAGCCTTTGAACCAATAAAAGATATGATTTCTACAATTATGTCTGACTTTTTGCAAGATGATAAAGATATACAACTCATAATTGAAACTAAAGAGACCCTGAAAATAATCGATGGAGAGGAAAAGATTGAATCTTTGATTGTGGCAAATATTCAATATATTGATACAAATACTGGTGAGATAAAAATTGTTTCACCAAGCCATTATTTCAATACATTCAGATACAAACTATTTTGTTTAATGGTAAGTATAAGTCTTGCTCTTTCTACAAGAAAAAAATATGGCATAAATCTACCACTCGTTATGGATGATCTATTTTATGCAAGTGATTTTGTTAGCAAACATAGATTTTCAAAGTTCTTATCAAAAGTTATTGAACTATTTTATAAATACACTCCAGATATACCTTTGCAGTTTATTTTATTTACTCATGATGATTTGATTTTTAGAAATGCAATTGACAGCTTAACTACAAATAGAAATACCATTGGTCTTAAGGTTGATAAATCACTCGTTCAGAATACAATAATAGGACGAATATTTAATCCATTAGATAAAGAAAATTTTGAGAAAACACCAAAAAGCTTTGATAATAATCAATATTATTGGGATTTAGTTTATGAATTACCATATGAAATACTTAATTAGATAATTATAACCATGAGTATAGAAATTAAAAATAATAAAACGCTATTTTGGATATCTGTAATTTTTTTTATATCATTTAGCATTATCTATATTGTTCAATGGAGAAGTCTAAATGAAAATATTAGAAATTTTAAAACGCAACAAAATTTATTAATTCTAAAACAGAACGCAAGAAGTGAATTTGAACCATACCAGCTAGATTATAAAAAGTTAGGGAATAATCGAATTATTATTAAGACATCTGAATTCAAAAAAATAAATGATCATGTTAGTTTTCTTGCTGAACAAGTTTCTGATGAATCAAAAAGAACTCAAGATTTGATTAACACAGATTTAGACCGTCTAAATTTATATATGGCAATCGGTATTGGTTTTATGACTATTCTAGGCATAATTGTACCTGTTTTAGTAAACGTTCTAAATTTTCAAGATTTAAAAGAAAAACAAAAAGAATTAGATGAAGAGCAGAAAACAATTAAAAAAGTTTTTGATGACAATAAAGAGCCTGTTAAAAAGGCAATAAAAGATTCAAATGAAGCTATATCTAAATCCCAACAAGCATTAGATTTAACAAATAAAATTAATGCAACAGAAGAAAGAGTAGAGAAACTTGATCTTTCAACGGCCAAAATATCAACACTAATCCTCCAACAAGCAATTAACAGATATGTTAATGTAATTCCTTACATTGTCATTAATTTTGACAAAAACAAATTTATAAGTGTTATTGATGGGGTTAAAGCTGGGTTTGTGGAATGTGATAGTAATCCTAATCACTCAATAATTAAAGATGACACACTTAAAACTGTAATTTCTGATTTTTCCTATGAGATAAACTCGGCAAGAAGTCTTTCTGTTGCAATAAATAAAGAAATGTATGATTTGTATGTAGAGCTTTCAATGGCGCTAAAGAATCATATTAATGTGAAAAATACATCTGAAGAAATATGGTCAAATAAATCGATCTTAAGTATATTAGATAAACTTATTGATGCCGTAACTAAATATTATGCTAAAACTGAATCAACAATTAAATAGAATTGAAATTTCTAATTTTGAAATAGAAAATCAAATAGTTTTTAACTACTTCGATAATCTTCCTGTATTCGAACGTGATGAAAAACTTCTTAGAGCCATATACATTGGAGTACTTGCTCTTATGGAGGATCGTATTTCCTCTTTCTTATCTAAGACAAGCAATGAGTTGGGGACAGAACTCGAAAGCCTGAAAATGATATTTGAAATGAAGAAAGAACTCTTCTATAAATCAACCATTAAAGGAGTTCTGGCTGAAGATGATATAGCTGTGTTTTTAAATCAATATTTTTCAGATAAACGAATAAAAGACCGTGCATTCCTTACAGGCAATACAGCAGGTAATTTAGCCCGAAATAAAACCGGTGATATTGTTTGTGAGGTAGATGGAAGTCGTAATCTCAAAATTGCGATAGAATGCAAGTTCGATAAAAGCGTACGTTTAGGTGATATTGAAACCAAAGAAATCTTTACCCGTAAAACAGATACTGCATGGAGTCAATTAATAGAAGCACAAGCAAACAGAGACTCAAAAGTTAGTATTATTGTTTTTGATATTTCTCTGGTTGATAACTCTATTCTCAAAAACTTCGAAAGTGTTGGCTATATTCCTTCTGTTGGATTTGTAGCTATCATTAATTCTCAGAAAGGTGATTATTCTAATCTTGCTATTGCTTATATGTTAGCCAGAGATATTGCTTTAAATGCAAAGGAGGTTGATTTAGATAAAGACTTGTTAGCAATGATTGTGAATCGGATCATCAAAGATATAAATGAAATTCTGTCTATTAGATCTTTAGTTGTAAGTAATATCGAAAATAATAAGGCGATTCTTAGACAATTAGAAAAATCAATACTATTAATGGAATTTAATCAAGAATATATGAAGAAATTCTTAAAAGATGGCAAATTGACTAAAAAGGATTTGTTTGATTTTTATATGGGTGAAGATGTAAAAGATAAATATAGATTATTGGAAAAAGAAATTAATGAAATCTGAGATGATAAACGAACTGTTAATCTATAAAAAAAACTTACATAAAAGACAATCCTCCATGTCTTAAGTTGAAGGGAACTATTTATTTAAATCTTAAATAATATGCCAAGCACAGGTCAAAAACCCGGTAAAGGAACTTATTATTGCACTAAATGTGGTCAGGTAGTGACCTTAGACGATAATACAGACACTTTACCTCCATGTCCCAAATGCGCCAATACCGATTTTAGGTAACTCAACTTAGAAGTTTGATGGTATGTTGTATTATCAAACTTCTTTATTTCCTGATTTTTTTAAGTTTTGAAAATAACGTTTATTCAAGAATTCAAACTTAACTGTAAATAGTAAAACAGCTTTATTCCTAATACTATAATAATCATATCAATCAATTACTTATGTTAGTAAAGAAACTATTATTCAGCCTATTCTTATTTGTAATGTTACTTAGTTTTAATCCGGTATCTGGAGTTAGATATTCGGGGAGCAGGCATACTACCAGCCATGGAGGACATTATTCAAGTGGCAGGGGAAGTTCTCATAGCGGAGGTCATTATAAGAATGCAAGGACTTATAATCATTATGGAAGACATAAGCGATAATAAGTATTATTTTCTTTGTTTCGTGGATTATTGGTCAGTTGTAGGCTTAATATTAAATTAACGATCTCTTAGATATTCAGGTATCTACCGGGTTTATTTTTCTTCCGGAAGATCATCGGTAGGGTAGTGCTGTTGATTTTGGCGGGGGAAATGCATGATTGATATTGAACCTTGCTCAGAAATAATCAGTTAAAAACTGCACTGGTTATGAGTCCAAGTCTCCGCTTCACTCAGAACTATTTAGAGCGTGTAATTGATTAAATCAGAACGAGAATGAAATCGTAACTATAAAACATAAAAAATATAAACTTGAATATCAATAAATTAATAATTTTCAATTAAGGAATTAAACATGCCAGGTTCTACAACTGATAAACAAATAACATTTTTCGATATTATAATTTTATTATTATCGATTTATGTTTTATTTTCTCTTATTATTGATACCTTTTTTAAATTAGCCCCGGAAGTTTCCAGATTATTACTTTTATTTGATGATTTAATATGTATTGTTTTCCTATTTGATTTTACAAATAGATTTATTAAGGCTCCATCTAAATGGAAATTTATAAAATGGGGTTGGATAGATTTAGTATCCAGCATTCCAACATTTGAATACCTTAGAGCTGGAAGATTAATCCGTTTAATACGAATATTCAGAGTTTTAAGAGCTTTTCGCTCAATAAAATATATAACTTCCCATATATTTAAACCCGAACAAGTGGCACTTTTGGTACGGTATCTTTGATTTCATTTCTAATGATGATTTTCGGATCTATTTCAATTTTGCAATTTGAAACTGCACCTGAAAGTAATATCAAAACAGCTGAAGATGCAATCTGGTGGGCATTTGTAACGATAACTACTGTTGGTTATGGTGATAGATATCCTGTAACTACCGAAGGAAGAATTATTGCTGCATTTCTAATGATTACAGGGGTAGCATTATTTGGAACATTCACTGGCTTTATTGCTGCCTGGTTTATGGGTGATAAGTCTAACAATAAGATTGAAAATTAAAAGAATAAAGTTGTTTTTGTAAAGTTCAAGAATGATTAATTGCATGCTAAAGGTAGTTCAGAGCGAAATGAGATTTTTCGATAAAAGAAAGTTGTAAATAATTTTATGTTCTTTTGGCCCATAAAATTTTAATTGATAGTTTATTAACGCAAAAATTTAAAAAACCTTATTGTTTAAATTCAACCTCAGTAGAAAACAGAATCCCCTGATTTTAACCTTATTTATTTGTTCTATATAAAAGAATAAGGTTGAGGTTTGTGGTTGGATTGTTTTCTGAGGTTAAAAAAACACCTTCTATATGACAAAATTCTCTTATTAAAACATACACCGCATCCCGTTAGGATTCACTATCTTTAAACCGGAAATTCAACATTATTTAATTTTAAAAATCACTAAATATTAATTACAGTTCTATGAAAGTTAAGTTTCTCAAAATCAGAATAGGGATAGTGTGCCCGTTTATTTTTTTATTATTAGTTCTATTAAATTCCTGTAAAAAGGATGAAGTGACTCTGGTTTTAACTCAGGAACAAAAATGGAATTCAGAAGTGTTCACCGCTATGCAGTCTATTTACTTATGGAACGATGCGCTGCCTGCCACGTTGGATCCAGCAAAATACAGCACCACCGAAAAGGCTCTCGAATATCTGACGGGTTTAAAGATAAATCCGACGACAGGTAAGGCTATTGATCACTACAGCTTTTTAGACAAAATAGGTAATTTAAGTGGTGAAATAACCCAGGGAACTGCCAGTGGTGATTATGGTTTTATGGTAACTCCAGGCTATAACGAATCGCAGCAAGTATCGTTTTTTGTGAACTACGTCTACAAAAACTCTCCGGCAGGGTTGGCAGGTGTGGTGCGGTCGCAGGAAATAGTAAGTATCAACGGCAGTACTGCTGTTCATCCCGAAGTGGATAATCAGGGGTATCTGGTTTCTACATCTGCCGGGTATACCAATATGGTAAATGCTCTTTTCACTTCTACAAGTGCTTCTTTTGGTTTTAAAAGGTCCAATGGAACTACATTCACTACTTCGCTTAGCGTAGGAGCCTATTCTATCAACACTGTATTATGCGATAGTGTGTTTACGGTTGGAACCAAAAAAGTGGGATATATGGTTTTTAACCAGTTTTTAGGTGCAAGTTCACAAACTGAGTTGACAAATACCATCAATAAGTTTCAAGACAGTGGAGTTAAGTATTTAATTGTTGACCTGCGTTATAATGGTGGTGGATCAGTAGAAACCTGCGAGAAATTCAGCAGTATGCTGGCACCTGTGTCGGCAAATGCTAAAATGATGTATACCTATAAAATGAATACCGCTTTAACGGAGTATTATACCGCTAAAAATGAAAACTTCTCCACCAATTTTACAAAAACAAATACCTTCGAACCAACAGAACTGTATTTTATTGTGAGTGGTAGTACCGCATCAGCTTCCGAACTACTTATTAATAACCTGCTTCCATATTATTCCGGTAAATTATTTTTAATTGGAGGGACCACTTATGGCAAACCCTGTGGTTTCTGGTCCACGCCGATCGGGTATACCGAAAAACAAACAACGACAAAAGAAGGATATGATTTGTATGCTGTATCATTCGAAACTGTAAACGCAAACAATGAAGGAGGCTATTACGCCGGAATGACTCCCGGATCGACAAAATACAACGGAGTAGCAGCTTACGATTCGTATTACCTCGACTGGGGCAATGTGAACGACTTATGTCTGGCACAGGCTATTAACCACATTTCAGGTGGAGCATTTAAAGTGCCTTCTTCGCTCCAAAAAGCAAAACAGGTGCTTGCAACACCGTCTAATTCCATTGATCGTCAGTTCAAAGGTATGATCGATTTCCGGAAACATATGAAATAGAAAATTCATATATCAATATCGTTTAGTTAATGATTTTGATTCACTAACAAAACGACATTGATTCATAATTCATAATATTTAATTCATAATTTTGTCAACTTGTTTCCTTAATTTAGTCCAGGTATGTAGATGTGCAAATCCCTGAACTACCAAACCCGGAGGAAGAGGTATTTAAGTAATCACCAAATAATGCACAATTAGTCTTCTTTTTTTGAAATGCTTGCATTACCATTTCTTTATCAATTGTTAGACAGGAATAAAGGATTAAACAGATTTTTAAAAGTATTGATTGTTTGATCTTTTATCCAGTCATTCAGTATGATGTATGAGATCTTCGAATGGTATCTGACAACAATAATGTCAAATTATGCTGCCAATAATTATAACGGGCAACAAGGTGACCTTTGGGATTCCCGGAAGGATATGGTAATGTTTGGATCAACGATTATGGCAATTATTTACTTGATAAAAAAGGAGAATACAGTAACGGATATAAAA
>Ga0302209_10000689_pt1 | contig 15814 bp, 16 predicted proteins | sample II_Fen_E3_1_FD_194574 | JGI IMG/M metagenome (GOLD analysis project Ga0302209, IMG submission 194574) | Peat permafrost microbial communities from Stordalen Mire near Abisko, Sweden - II_Fen_E3_1 | ecosystem: Environmental > Terrestrial > Soil > Wetlands > Permafrost | place: Sweden: Abisko...
ATTTTTAGATCGCCTGTTTTAAAGCACTGTGAGTTCATAAGCAAATAGTCAACTACTTCTTCAGGAAGAGGTTTTATATCAACTTTTTCGCCTTTTGCTCCCGCCCAAATATACTGTTTCCAACGTCCTTCATTCATAGGATAGTTGAGTGTGTAAGCTATATTTCTAAATCTTCCTACTTTTATTTCAGCCATTGTATTTTCCTCCAAAATTTATTTTAAAAGGGGAGACAACATTTCTCCCCTTTATAGATTTTTAGTTCTAGTTAATTGGTAATATTATGCTGGCAAAACACATGCGGTATTTTCAACAATTGCGCCCAATCCATTAGCCACAACAAGTTCAACTGCTGCATCCATCTTCAGCATAATCTTGATTCTTTCATCTTCAGGGTCTTGTTCAGTAAACTGTCTAAGTCCACCAAATTCAACTATAACGAAAGGTTTAACTGTTTCTGAAGCAAGGAAATATCCCTTGTTAGTAGGCAGTTCAACGCTTGAGTTAGTGTCGTCAAGATAAGGATTTACAAGATTTATACAAATAGTCTTGCCTATCTTAGTGATGTTAAGGGACTCTCTAAGTTCATCTTTGAGAATTTCGCTAAGAAGAACTTTTGCTCCTGTGTCAGTAGCCTGCTGATTGGCAAAGTAATCTATCATAATTGAATCGCCTATGAATACAGGTGCAGCACTACCTACTCTCTGTATTACGGAAGCTATCTTATGGAAGTCAGCAATAGTGTTGTTGTCTCCAACTTTACAGTTTACAGCAGGAATCTTACCTGAACCTATAGCGGCAGTAGTAATCTTTCCTATTGACTGGAAGTAAAGTCTAACTTTAGCGTTAGCTATGTCCTGAACTAATATTCTGAAGTTATCTACAGAATCCTGTACCATATCCAAAGGCTCATAGTAGAAACCTGCTTCAAGAGTAGTAGGAACGATAACTACCTTCTTACCTGCTTCAACTCTCTGAAGATCAACGCCTGTACCTTTAGCAGCCCATTTAATCTTTGCTTTTGACTTTGCAGGAATCTTGTAGGATACAGCATCCCCAGGTCTTGCAGTCTGGAATTTAGCAAAGTAACCAAGCATATTTGTAACCATTGGTTTAGCAATTTCGTCTGCTGTAGCAACAACGATGTTGTTGAACTGGTGCAGAAGTGAAGGATCAGGTGTTACACTACCATCACCAAACACCATTGAACAAAGTTCCTTTATATCTTTCTCATCTGATATTCCTTTTGCTTCGTCAACAACCATTTTGTTGTTGTAGACTCTCATGAATAATTCTTTAGTTTTACCTGCGTCTAACATACTCATCAAATTACACTCTCCTTTTATTATTTATTATTAAATTGCTTCGAGCTTTACTGTATCAACAATAAAACCATAAGCTGCGTCAGTTTCTACGCCAACAACTTCAAACTTATTTGCAGCAGTTGCGTACAATGTTGCTTCTGCACCTGAATTGCAGACTATGAATTTCTTCTTGGTTGGGTCAAAGAAAGCTTTCATGCCAACTGCAACAGCAGTTACAGCAGTTCCACCATTTCCAACTACATTCATTTCAAATGCGGAAGTATCAAATCTTGTAACGCCTGACTCAAGAACTACAAGTCTTGCTCTGTCGCCTACTCCATTAAAGAAGCTTGCGAGCTGTTCTCCATCTACAAATCTTTCCTCAACTGAAGCAACAAGAAAACCTTTAGTAGCAACTGCGGCTAACTGTTTGCACTGTCTTTCTCCATCAGCATTGAATCCGTCATACTGTACAAGTGTGAAGTTATCTACATCTGCTGTAGTAACAACAGCACCGTATGGTACAACCTTAACTTTCCAATTATTTAAGTTTCCAACTGCATGTGTAGGGACGGCTTTATAAGCTTTTAACATTTCTGAACTCATTATAATTTCCTCCTCGTTTTTTCTAAATTTATATTTTTAATTATTTATAAGATATGCAATAACCTATCGGCTACTACACAAAATACCTTGTTTCAAATGTGTCTTTTGTATCTATAAGATTTTCCATTTTCTTTGAGTTGAACTCTTTTATGTCTATCTTTTCTTCTTCCTTCTTAACTTCTACAGCGACTGGTTTAACCAATTCAACAAGCATAGAATTAAGTGAAAGGATAGCTTCTTTTCCTTCGTCAGATTCACAAACTGATTTTTTAACCAATTCCTGAACTTCCTCGGAAGCAAATGCTTCTTTAGCGTTTAAAGCGATAAACTTTTCTTCAAATTTAACTTTCTGAGCATTAATAGCCTGTTCAAGTTTTTCTGAATTAAACTGTTCAACTACAGGTTTCATTTCATTGACCTGTTTAGTAAGATCAACTATTTCATTTGTAGCAACATCCATTTTAGATGCGAAATCAGATTTTTCACCTTCAAGTCCTTCAACTTTTTCATTGAGTTCCTTTATGGATTCATTCAATCCACCAATTTCAACTTCTTTAGCGTCAAGAGATTCTTTAACCTCATTAACTGCCTTTTCCATTGCACCAACTTCAACCCATACTTCGTCTCTCTGAACTTCAACTTTTTCGTCAAATTTCAGTACTATATCTGCTTCCATCTTTTCATATGGAATTTTAAAGTTTTTATACTCGTCTTCTACATAATTTTCGTATATAAAATAAGAGTCATATATTCCATAGTTGGAAATCCAAACATATTTGAATTCGTCTGCTGTCATAACTTTGCTCAATTCTGACATAAGTTTTTCACGAATGTCTCCGTGGCTAAGTTCATTTAGCACTTTAAATAGTGCGTTTCCTTCCATACTTGCATCCTCCTTTTGGTTATCATTTTTTATATCAACATCAGTTTCCTGATTTTGGATATCGTTATTTTGTTTTTCATTTAATGCCTTATTCCATTTACTATTAAATGATATAAGTTTGCTTGAATCATAAGCAGGAGCAATATCTGACCCTAACAAGCAATGACCATCAAAAATAATTTCTCCTATTACTTTCTGATATTTTATTCCATTTTCATCAATTTCATCCTCGACATTCCCATAGAAATATTCACAGGAAGTATACAAGGTTTCACCCTTCTCAAAGAATTCGTTAATTAATGAAATTTCATTTGGGTATCTATACGTCCACAACATAAAACTTGCCAACAAGACATCCATATCATTTCCATTTTCATCTTTAATTATTCCTAAATAGCCCTCTTTTTCAGAAACACCTATAGCGTGTGTGCCTGTTAAAACACAGTTATCCCCATCTCTAGTTTTTCCTAAAAATTCTTCGTGTGAACCAAACGAATCATTTGGATTTTCATAATCAGTAGACTCATTATATTTACACAAAAGAGGTTTAAATTTAAGGGTGTGAGCAGAGTTTAAGCAAACATCCTTTGGAACAAGTTGTCTATTTCCACTTACATTAAAATCTATGATACTAAAAACTGCATTGACTAAAGTATCATCAACTTTTCCTTCTGAGTTATATACTTTCTTTAGCTTCTCTAATTTTAATGTGCAAATTCCCTTTTTCATATTTTCTAATTCCAACAATCTCACCTCCTTTAATCAGTATTCTTAATTAATTAATTGGCTTTCTAATATTAATCCTGTGTTTGCAAGATCAGAGTACCAAATCTCTAATAATTTAATATTGCTTTCTTTGGCAAAATTTCTTTTTCGTTTATCATGCTCCTGCTGCTTTTTAAATCTTTTTTCGGCTATATCCACACCCTCGCTACAGAAATCTACTGGTTTTTCATGTTGTTCACCTTGATATTCTATGAGTAGATTATAGTTTGGCAAATAAAAATCATAGGAAAGATTCCCTTTGTTTTGTCCAACCAACCCGTCAAATTCCTTTTGAGACACATAATTAATGTCGTTGTTTTTCAAATATTCTTCAATTTTTCTTTCGCCTTTTGACTTATTGCAATTTGGACATCTACTACCTTGTAGAAAATTGCCAATCGATACTCTCCACTCATGCCCACATGCATTATGTCGCATCAGAATTTTTGAACTGGCTTTTTTATATTCTTCTAAAACACTATATTCTTCGCCTACTAATTCAAAAATTTGGGTTTCGAATTCTTCAGGCGTTCTATATCTTCCTGAGCATCTCGGACACCTTGTTCCATTATTTAAAAAATCATTCGGAGACATTTTAAATTTATAATTTTTGCATTTTAAGTGATTATGTTGAAATAATATTTTTGTCATAGAATTAACATAATTACCCAATACTGTATACTCGTTTTGTACCTTTGAGTACACCTCTTTTTTAAACTGCTCTGTTGTTTTTCGCATAAGCCCACTACATTTTGGACATCCTGACCCTTTCAGAATATTATCTGGCTTTGCAACCCAAACATGTCCATCTATTTTACATTTAAATTCTATTTTAGTACAAACATTTACATAGTTGCCTATTACTTCAATATTAGGATTTATTATTTTTATTTCTTGAACAAACTCTTCATGATTTCTGCGATATTTTTTACCACATTTAGGACAGCCACTACCACAAACGAGATTGTTGGGTTTAGCATCCCAGAAACAACCGTCAATTTTACATCTGCATGTTATATGTTTCTTATTCCCCTTGTATTCTCCGATTATTTCAATGTTTGAATTGATAACTTTCATTTCTTCGACAAACTCTTTGGTCGTCTTTTTTCTTCCCATGCTTCTTCCTTCTTTCACTTAATATTTTTAATTATTAATCAACAAAGAGAAGATATAGTTTCATCTTCTCTTTGTTTGGAATATTTATTTGTTTTTACTTAGCCATTCTGTATATATCGGGTTGCTCTGTTGTTTATCAAATACAAAATAAACCATTTTACTATTAGGATTTTCTTTGGGTGGAGATAATGGAGTTAAACCTTTTCTAATATAAAAATATGCCTGTTCAAGATTATAAATGTAAATTAAATCCTTATTATTCAATTAATATTTCTCCTTTATATTCACTAACTACTTGGCAGATTATTTCCATCGGCAGTTTTAGATTTAATTGTATTTTCATTTGTTGGATTATCATTTGTTGGAGCACCCGAACCATTAGCCGTGCCGCCAGCAATGACATTGGATGTTAAGGGTGGAATCACCTTGTCTCGAAGCTTCAATTCCTCAATTTCAAAAAGCGTATTATCAATATACGTACCGTAATCTACCCCTTGAATCATATCAACTATCGGTTTGAGAGCCATACCTTCGGAATGCAATTTCATAAGCGTATCAAGTTTCTCTTTGCTTGTTAATGGTGTCTCTTTATCAAATTCAATAAAGTAATTATCCTTGACGTTGTTAGGCAACATCAATCTAAACATTTTATTAAATACGTCTTCTACTCCTTCAAGCATCACGCCTATTCTTTTATAAAGCATATCAAGATTAAGTTTAGATGAAGCAAAGTTTGATCCTGTGCCATTCGTCAAGGCGGTTGAAACACCTACAGCGTTTGATATATCATTATTGACACCTTCAAACTTATCTTTCTTCAGCGCATCTAATCCTTGTACATCCCCAAAAGTTATATCTGTGTATTCAGGCAACGCTATTACAGGAATGTTATTATCCTTTAGATTTTCAGTTAGTGCCTGTTTTACTCTTGCAACGATCTTCTTTTTCAGATTGTTGTTCAATTTCATATTTGCATATTCGGGTACTTTTTCACTACCTATTTTCAATACAACAATGTTCTTTATAACTTTTTCAGCTATGGTCTTTTCGAGATTCTTTAATGTCTGTTTGTGAAGTTTATCAAACAACGATTGTGTACCATTAGGCATACCCAATCTCTGATTTCTAAATAGCGTATTAATTCTTAAACAAGTTGTCCTATCCGTAGGTAATTCAACATACCTATTATTAACGGTGTCTTTATCATATTCGTCTAAATGTTCCTGAGTTACATATGGTTTTAAGTTGTTGAAATATGATTCTTTTTCCTCTTGTATCATATTTTTAAACCAAGACATGTCAACTACACATACCCACTCACCATTTTTTCTATATTTAGGGAATACATATTTTAACTCATCGAATACAAACAAATAAGGGTTTTTCTTATCTCCTAGCCACATACTGACTACTGTTCCTGTTACACATTCCTGAGATAGTAAATCCCTTATTAAAGATTTATATTTGATTTTGTACATTGTTTTATTGCATAATGATAAATTCTTCTCATATGAAGTTGAAGTATCAAACACATTTATTTTATAATTTAATGTAGGCAATATCTGTATAAGATTATATAACTGATATATGTCTCCATCTGAAATATAATAATATGTCATAAGACTAGATATTTCATTATAATAAACATCGGGGTTAGAAAAATATTTTTGTAGTTTTTCTTCGGTTATTGTTTTAATCTGTCCCGAACCGAATGCTTTTGTGACAAACCCATCTATGTAATTCATAACGTAATCTTCATAGGTATTTGCAGATTTCAATGCTTCTGTTTCAGGATTTACTTGTGTAATAGGAGTTTTTCTTGGTCTTCCTCTTTGTGCCATATTGAGTTATTCCCCCTTTCATAATTATTTTTGTTTCTTAAAAATATACAACCTCGTCTGCATCATCATATGAATCAGTGTATAAGTCTTTTCTATTTTTCTCTTCTGCTTCCAACACTACTGAAAGTCCATACATAAGCGAAGTTGCTCTATCTCGCTTAGTACCTTTGTCGATTCTTTCATAGATAATATTATTAAAGGATGATTCGGACTGTCTTATGTTCGATAATTCCATAATGAGAAAGTCTGCTTGCTTGAACATTTGCCATTCTTCCAATGTAATTTCGCCATTCTTTTGTTTTTCCATTAGATCAACAGAATCTTTCAATATCCTTAAAGTACCGTTTTCAAAACACGCCTTCATATATGTGTACATTGTGTTATTACTTGCATTTGTTGCTGCTATACCTCTTATTATTGGTTTTGCGTTTTTTAATTTCTTGCCTTCGTCATCATCATCTAATACCAAAGGTGGATACTCAATAGTCTCCCCTGTTTTCGGATTTGTATAGTCCCATGATTCATAGAACAAAGAAGGTAAAGCTTCTCCATTGCCTCTCATATCTATTGTTATTTTTTCGGAATTAGGAAAATGAATGTGATACAATTCTCTTAAAAATTCTCTTTGTTCGGGCAAACTTAACCCACTATGAGTTTTCGTATAAATTACATCCTTAGTATATGTTCCGTTTGCTCTTTGTTTTAATTTAATTACATGGGTACAAGCATTATCGGAATCGGAAGCATCACTAATTGCAACGTCATGGGTTATAATATAAGATGAATTAGATTTTCTAGGTTGTGTTAATTCACATTTATCCAATATTCTGCTTGGGTTGGTCAATTCATAAGGATAATAAGAATCTCCACTTGAACCAACAAACACCCCGTCATACTCGTACACAAATTCCTCGTTTGTCATATTAGGTTTATTTTTTTCGTCTAATATATCGTCTTCATCAAATATTCCTGATTCAACTCCGACATGCCAATCGAGCGAACATACAAAGTAATTTTTTGCCCCACCTTCCATTTTGTCGCAAAAATATTTAAAACGTTTATATAAATCACTTGTCTTTAAATAGGCTGAAGATATATATATTACCTTGCCCTTTTCCATCATGCCATGTGTTATTGCTACTGGTCTTTTTGTTTTAGTCATAGGCACAAGTATTGTGTTTATTATACTGTCTTGAACAAGTCTAGCCTCGTCAATAAGCAAGTAATTAAATCTCCATGATCTTGCCCCGTCTCCATTGTTTCTGCCTAACACTATCGCACGTATCTCAGAGCCATTTTTAAAGTTTACAACACAATCATCTGATCCTGTTTTTATAGGAAAATTTATTTCTCTTGCTATAGCAGGGTTGTTGGCTAATTCACCTTTTATCTTCTGTATAATTACGTTCCTAGCCTGACTTCCTTGCCCTGATGCAATTCCACATTTTAGCCCTTTATATAAAATACAGGAAGCTACAAAGAACACTGCTGACAACCAAGACTTACCAAGTCCACGGCAGCAGATCAAAAGCACGTATTGGTTTCTTGACATAGCTCTCAAAATCAATCTTTGGAATAAATATAGTTTTAATCCTAATACTTCTATGCAGAACTTATCTATGTATTTTCTATAATATACAATGAATTTAATCCATTCTTCCTCGGTTAAATTATCTTTTTTATCCTTTATCGGGTCATAGCTGTTTGGATTGTCAACATTATCGTAGCTTCCCTCTTTGATTTTCCTACTGCTATGACTAAAATTCTTATGACTCGCCATTTATTTCACTTCCTTATAATGACTTTCTTATGTTTGCAAATTGCTTCAATAAATGGTCTAGCTCGTCTTCGGGGAACTCTTCGGTGTCATATATCCATTGTTTGCTTTCAATCTTATCTACAACCTGACTTATTCCTGATATACCTGCGTCATTAGCTCCTCTTGTATTCTCACTAAACTGAGCAGACTTTGAAAGTGTATCGAAAATAGATTGTAAATCTTTATACCTTTTATCAGCTCCACTAACGCCTTGAATCATAGCCTCATATGCTTTATCTGTTGCTAAAGATGCTTTTGCTATTTTCCTTGCGTAATCCATATGATTAGTTGTTATAATATTAAAATCACTCTGTAGTTTTGACAGGTAATCATTTAAATAATCTGAATCTGCATATGAGTAAGTTCCCATCCATTCTAAATTGTAAACTTTTTCATCTTTGTTTATTGCTGCTTTAACTCTATCAGGGGCAACTTCGTCATCAACTTCCCCGTCAGTCCATACAAGGTCTGTTGGTTGAAATTTATTTTGTAAATTGAGTTGCCTTATATAATAACCCAATGTTCTATTATCTTTCTTCATGGCTTCTTCATAGATTTTTTGATAAAAAGGCATGTTTAAATAGTCTCTCAACACTTCACGGAACTTATCTCTACTTGGCATACCGTTCTCATCGAAACATAGCCCCTCAAGACACTCTTTGCACCAATAGCACTTACCATAATATATTTCAAATCTTGGATCGTTTGAGTTATAAAAACCTCTTCCTATATTTTTTGCTTTTCCACATATAGGACAGGTTATTTTTGTATCGTCCTTTTTTACGTTTTTAGCTACTTTAGCCATAGTTTATTTTCACTTCCTTATTGGATTTTTGAGTCCAAACCAAAGCAAATCGACAATCAGTATTAGATTATCGATTTGCTCAATTTAGATTCAAATTATTGAATTTTATTATTAATTATTACGATAAAATTCGTGTTTTATGTTGTACTAAGTTACGAACAATGTAAATCAATGTCGCATTAGAATAGTGAATTATACCACTGTGAATAGGTTACAACCTTTATGTTGTTTGCAACAATATAATCAACTAAACCCTGAAATAATGTAATTGCCACATCGTTTGAACCAGATGGACTTGCTACTATATCGTGTATTGTAAATATATAAGTTCCACCTGTTGAAAGCATTTTGTCTATATATGGTGTAAAATCCGATAGCACACTTGTTTTGCCAGGCACATTGCTTCTTAGGTTAAACATATCATCAGGATGCGCATAATTAATCCTGCCACGTAAACCTCTAGCTGCAACAAAGCCTAAATCTTTAGCCACCTGTTTCCCCATGTCAGAATAATTGACAGGGTAAATCATAATGTCATTAGCACGAGTGAACCCATTTGTTAATAAATAGTTTTGCATAGATTGAATTTCATCGCATACTTGGGTATATGTTAATGCCGAGAAATCTGGATGCGTTGTCGAGTGGTTCATTATATCCCATCCGTAGCTATAAACCTCTTGCAACTGTGCTAATGTCATATGATTGGTTGTGTCTACTATCCCACTATACGGTGCTATATTACCAACTAGACCTTTGCTTCTTAGGTAAGGCATCGCAACAGTGTAAGCACTTGTAAAGGCATCGTCAAAGGTAAATATAACCTGTGGTATATCAACTACATTTTTCTTTATATATTCTATAGTACAAGTACCCATTTGCCCCGAAGCAGACATAAATCGTACGCAGACTTGGTTAAAAATATCTGCCCAATTAACTGTGCCTGCTATGCTAAATTCGGACTTGCTAAACCTAAAGACATTCCATCCACTGATTACCGCATCTTTTATGGCATTGTAATTACCATTTGCACTATACAAATACAGGTATACCGATACTGTTTTTGTAATATCGGGTATATAAACTTTTAATTCAAAGTCTGTAGCATCCGATAAATCAATAGTTAAACTATTTGGGCTCCATAAGGCGGCAGTATTCCCTGCAACTGTGCTTGTAGCCCGTAATCCATAAGTTCCTGATAAAAAATTAGTTGTATCTTGGTCTATAGTGCATCCGCTTGTTGTAAAGGCACTTGTATTCTTAAAAGAATGAATTATTTTCGGATATAAGACATTGTTATTCTTGTATATTTTTTGTTTCTTCGCTATGTTTTCCAATTGCGCACTATTCGAAACTAAATCGCCTGTATTTTTATCTACTTTACTATATAAATCTTCAAGATTTAATCCTTGTCCATCATTCCCTTTTCTTTTGTTTTTATTAGTTTGCATTTATTCCACCGCCTATTCGTATATGCCGACCCAAGATAATGACACTCCTGAATCTACGATTATGAATGAGTTTATCATTGGATTGGTTTCGTCGATCTCGAAATTCTGTCCTGCCATCAAATAAATTGCACCACTTCCGTTTACTTTTACGTGACAAGCCTGAGTATTATAAAAATAGAATTCACTATATAATTTTCCACCAACCACTAACTGCTGATTTGCCGTGGAAGTTAGTACGTCGCTTGATCCTGAATAGCCACCTGTTCTCTTTCCCATTTTAATTCCCCCTTAGTTATATTTAAAATTTTTATTGTTTATTGAATTACAAATAAATAAACTTGCATAATCACAACGCCTTACCTTAGTAAACCCATTGTTTTCTGCAAGTTTATCATTTTTATTTATTCATATTTTACCGTTAAAATTGCGATTTTATAGTGTATTCTATTCCTGAATTAATGTCTCGAATGAAACAATGCAATAACTTTTATAAGGTCTTCAATGGCATTTTTAGCTTCCATGTCGTCAGCTTCATCCATTTTACGATCACAGCAACAACATTCACAATCATTACAAGGACTTGCTTCTTCTATCGAAACTTCTACAAACTCATCGCAGCCTATAGCCATAAGTAAATCATCGTTCATTAAGTCTTTGAGCATTATAACTTTCTTGCTCTCTAATATAAGATAATTTCCTGATTCTGATTTACAAGGTTCTACACAAAACATTTCGTCTTTGATTTTACTTATGTAATATTCGTCAATATCACTTGCTATTGTAATTGCGTGGTAATCTTTAAATTCACCGTCATCAAAATTCATTTCTGCAAATATTCTTGCATATTCTAAATCAGCAATTATTGTAATATCGTCTTCTTCCTCGAATATAGAATATAAATAATCTGCTAAGTCAACATCGTCATCAAATTTTAATATATTTTTCTCCATAGTTTCTCCTTTGTATTTAAAGAGTCTGTTCCTGAATTTTTATCGAATTTATACGAGAAACCTCAACATTGTTCTCGTTGATAAGTTTCTGAGTTTCCAAATTATGGTTTATCGTTTGGCTATTCAATATGTAACCGAATGCATCAGCCACAGATACCCCTACGTTTGTAAGCCCACATATCTGTCCACAGATTTCGCTTATGTCGTCTAAGCCCTTCTGAAATTTTTCAGCGTCAAACTTAGCATCGTCTAAATTTTCAATATCAAGTTCTAATATGTAATCAGGCTGATCTAATTCTTCTTCAGCAGTTCCCCTGTCAAAATCTTCATTTTCCAAATCTAACTGTTCAAGCTCTGCTGTTAATTCGTCTGCCAAAGCCTGATATTCTTCTTCGCTTAATATTTTCTTTTCATCGCTCATATTTATACCCTCATCTATCCATTTTATTTATAGAATTTCGTCTATGATACCGTATTTTAAGGCTTCTTCTGCACTAAATATCCAATCACGTTTTTCACGCTTCATGGTTTCAAGTTCTTCTTCGGTTATCTTGGTATACTGTTTGACTATATTTTTCATTTTCTCCCATAGTCTGTTAGTTTCTTCAATATCGTCTTCCATCTGTTTGAGAGTTCCCCAAGTTCCACTTGAAGGCTGATGCAAAAGATATGTGCTATGTCTGTAACCTCGTCTCTTAGACGCTACCACGGACACGCAATAGCCCATTGACATTGCTACACCACTAACAGTTGTAATTATACGATACCCTTCGTCAATCATCTGCTGTTGCTTTGAGATGAGACTTAGACCATGATAAATATGTCCACCATACGAATCTATAACTATTTCAATGTCTTCTTTTGTTCCCTTTTTAAAATCAATATCTCTTAATCTATCTAAAAAATAAATTACCTCGAATACTGTTTCCCTGTCTACCTCATTTGAAAGGTATATCCTTCTGTTTTTTAAAGCTGAGTTTATTTTCATCTCTTGTATTAAATTAAAGTTTGTTGGCATAACCATTTCCATAGGCGAACACCTTTAGTCTTTCAATTTAGTTTAATTTTATATTGTAAATACATTCTTCTTTTTCTTTATTCATGATAGTTATTGTCTGACATGCTTTTCCTGATCTTCTAATATCTTTTGCATATTCATCTGTTCCTGAAAGGCTACCCGACATAATAACTTGGACATCATGGAAAGTGTCTACTGCAAAATGATGAAGATGTCCAAGATATACATAATCAGGAATCTCTTTAAACATAAGAGACATGTTGCTAACAACATTTGATATTTTATCTTTGTCTCCGTGAGTGGCAAAAACCTTGCTACCACAAATTGTAGTTTTTATTATCGAAGGTTCTTCTTCGTTCTTAATTATATGTATATTTTTTATATCCTGTAATCTTCCTTTTAAGTACCAATCAATCATATATTCAAAGTTTTCTGTAGACATAGCTTCCTGCTTGTTTGCGTTAACTCTACCATGATTTCCTACAACTGAATGGTAGTTTACCTCACTAAAATTCTTAGCGATGTTAAGCAGCATTTCAGCCATAGACTCTGATATATTCTGTGTTTGCATAATCACATCTTCTACATTTGTAACCCTTGAAACCAAGTGAATGTTGCCTTGTATCATATCACCTAAATTTAAAACATGAACTTTACTCACGTTATGCTCTCGTCCAATGGATATAATCTTATTCAAGTATTTTTCAAGTCTTCTATGAAATTCATTTGCATCGTAGAAATTCCAATGGTTATCTGCAAACAATCCATAATGCCAATCAGTAAAAACAACAACCATTTCATTCTCTGAATTAATTTTTACATATTCGTCAACTTTCAACGGTTTAATTTTATTTGCTTTATCTATTATGTTTTCAAATTCTTCAAGAACTGCCTCAAACCTTGCCTTTTCTCGAATGATTTTGTTATATTCTCGTCTCTGATCTTGCAACTTTATTTTTTCAGATTTTAAATCGTTTATCTTTAATTCAACTTCGTCCAATTTTCCCTGAACTTCTTCAGATACAACTCGTTCCTTAGAAGGTAGTTTGCCAAGCTTTTTTAGTTGTTTCTTAGTGAATCCACGATAGGACTCTCCGTTTGCAAAAGGATTATCCATAGAATTATTTAAATCGTTCCACGTTCTCTCTTCCCTCTTGCCACTACGAAAATCTATTCCAACCTGCAACAATTTTTCTCTATCTTTCATTTAAAAACCTCTTTTACTTTATTTGAGTAATATGTTTTCTCCGCAGCAAGGACACAATATATATTTGAATCCTTCAATTTTTTCTATGTCCTTTTCGTTGATTTCAAAACGTTCCTTGCAACTTTCACACTTTAGGAAGTTTTTTCTTCTCCTATTATTACCGTTTTCTTTCAAAGTCATTTCTATTCTATACTCCGTTCATTAATTTAATGGGAAAAGGAAGTTAGACTATATATAATCTGACTTCCTCAATGGTGGCATTTTTTTATTTATTAATCTATTGGTTCTATTTCTGTATCTTTGCTGATAGCCAATGTTATTCCATCTACACCGACTAATTCATCTAAGACGTCTGACAGGTTGTAACCTTTAATCTCGTCTTTTGTATATTCGGTTATTACATAAATATTGTCTTCTTTTGTTATTGTTGCTTTTGAAAAACTTGTCTTAAAACTATTTTTTGCCATTCTATATACCTCTTTATTAATTATTTATTTAAAATTCAATCTTTATATTTCTTTCTGCCGACACAACTCTAGTCGTTTTATTAACCTTCATTATCTCGTCCATAGCATCTTTACAGAGTTGTTTTCTACCATCAATTTCACCGTGAACCAATACGATTTTATCCGTATTCATTTCTTTCATGATGTTAATTAATTCATCTCTTTGTGCGTGACTTGAAAAAGAATTTAGCTCCACTACATTACAGTTAAAAGGAAAATTTACTTTCTCAATGAGTATATTTTTCTTGTCAGGATTGGTTATTTTCTCTTTTAGCCTTGTAGCTAAACTGCTTGGACTACTATATCCTGTAAATATAATTGTATCGTTTTTTGATTTTACACTGTTTTTGATGTGTTCAAGAACATGCCCTTTGTCTGCCATGCCCGAACTTGAGCAAACTATGTACGGTTCTTTATCTGCTAATATACTTCTAGTTCCAAAATTATAATCTGATACCATTTTTAGATTTTTCCAATGCAATATTTCATTAAACAATTCCTTTTGCTCACCATCTAAAATTTCCTCATATATTCTCATTACTTTAGATGTTAATTTTCCATCTAAATAAACCGTAGTATCTTTTAATTCTTCATTTCTATCAAATATATTTTTTATATGTACCAACATGTTTTGGCTTCTATCAGCACTAAAGCAGGGCATTACTATTCTTGCGTGTTTATTGATTATAGTATCTTTTATTGTGTTCTCTAAGAGTTTCAAATCTTCTTTACGTGCTTTTTTAGTAATTGGAACTCTTTCAGTAGAATTGTAGGTACTTTCAAGAATTGCTAAATTTGAATTTACACATTTATCTATCTCATCAAATACAAAGTATTTTTCATTTGTTTGACTACCGATATCCGAAGAATAGAAAAGTTTATGGATTCTTGAGTTGTCATCTTTGCAAAACAATTCCAAAGATGTACTGCCGCAAACATGATTGTTTCTCAGCAATCTAAAAGATATGTTATCCGATAACTTGTGCATAACATTTTCCCCGTACTCACAAATATAATTCATGGTAATTCCCACATCTTCGTTTTTGTATAAAGGCTCTAAACTCATCCCTTTTGACTGTTTAAAATAATCTATATCATGTTTCATTATGTGGCAAGCATCTTCCCACAAAGCTTTAACAATTGTTGCTGTTTTGTGATTTGTAATTATCTTACCTTTAAATCCTCTTCTAACCGCTGCCAAAGTTAACTGTGTATGGTCTTGGTGAAAGTGATCTAAAAATATATAATCAACACTACTAAAATCTATTTTATCTAAAAGTTTTTTATTGTTTCTGTAATTATCTAACGAAGTTCCGTCTTGTATTCCCCCTAGTTCAAGTAGGAAGGTTTCTTCTTTGAAAGTTCCCATAATGCAAGAGCCTGTAACTCCTACTGAATTGTTCCCTATGAAATACAGTTGACATTTATTACTCTCGTTTTTCTTACTCATCTAATCGCTTTCCTTCCATACGCTATCGCTTATTATTTATGACTATTCAACATTATTAAATGTCTTACTTTTGCGTTTTTAATTATATGTATATAAAAA
>Ga0302209_10000691_pt1 | contig 15789 bp, 13 predicted proteins | sample II_Fen_E3_1_FD_194574 | JGI IMG/M metagenome (GOLD analysis project Ga0302209, IMG submission 194574) | Peat permafrost microbial communities from Stordalen Mire near Abisko, Sweden - II_Fen_E3_1 | ecosystem: Environmental > Terrestrial > Soil > Wetlands > Permafrost | place: Sweden: Abisko...
CAAAAAGTCAAGTAATCCTCCTCCTTTGTTTATCCAGGCATCTTTTACAACTTTCAGGGCTTTGACCATATACAATCTTTCTGAATCTGAATTTACCGTTTTACGGGCTTTCAACGAATTGATGGTTTTGTCGGACCCAATGCCCACATACAAATCACCATATTCAGCAGCCTCCTCAAAAAAGGCAACATGTCCGCTGTGTAACATATCATAGCAGCCGCTTACAAAGACTTTCTTCATAGTAAAAATAATTTTTATTTGAATATGAATCTAAATAACATATTTCTATCAATATTTAAATAATTCACCGGTTTTCCGAATTGAAAAAAGGCATCCTACTGAATTCCCATATAGTTTTCCAAAATCGCCTCCTAAAGAGCAACCGATTTCAATATTCGATAATTTTTTAAATTGTTTATTTAATTCAACTATCAACGACGTGTTCGGAATCATAGTTGGAAATGGATTCTTATAACTACCATAATTTTTACTGAATGATGATAAAAATTTATAACGGTAACCTGAAATATCACCTTCAATTCCAATATGATGAACCTCTACCCGGTTATTGGATATTTCAACTTTTCCATCTTTGTTATAAATGGGAGAGCTCATGAAAGGTGTACCGATCGTTCTTGAAAAATATGTCCAACCATTTTGATAAATGCCATTGTTAAAATAATTGTCAGTTCCACCATATATAATGCCATCTTTATCATGATAAGGACCTGATTGATCGGTTGTTTCCAGATATTCAAACAATATGCCTTTTATAAAAGGAAACTTTGAATTTCTGATCGATACTCCCCAGAGCCCATCTGCTTTATTCATGGCATTCCACATGATTCTCACAGGTCCATCTTCTGAAATATTTTGCCAATAGCCGCTTATTTTATAATCGGAAAGTGCAATATCCAGTTTCATGCTTTGTGAAATAATATGATTGCCCAGAGCATTAATCTGATCAGTTACTGCAGCATTTGAACTTCCTGGGTTTATAAAGAAAATGGATCTAAAAGCATCAAAATTTGTAGGTTGTTGACCATTAACTGGCACTATCCCACCCCATTGAGCGACATGATCCAATCCGTATTGAAAATGAACAGGAAGTTTTCCTCCAATTTTTCCATACAGGTATTTATGATGTAGAAACAGGTTGGTTGCATAAATATTATCAGCAAACCAACCGTGAGAAATTGCACCTTTAATTTCAAAAAAACCACGGGTATATGGAACAACTGTAAAATTCTCTATCCCAACAGTAATTTTTGGCATTGGTCGGGCACTTTTAGAATAAAGAAAGCCTCCACAGGATAAAGTGGAATCCTGATTCCCAAATTGTTCTTCACGTGCACCAAGAATTAAATCTAAAACTGAAAGTCTTGTTTTCAAATAAATTTCGTGAAAATAAGCTTTTGTTTTAGATCTGTCGGTTTGCAAAAACAAGTTTGCTTTGAAACCATAATCAAATAACAGGCTTTTATTTCCGAAATCTTTAGAAATACCAACCCATATATCTGCACTGGTCGGATTCGCGGAAATTTTACCATATTGGTTGCTTTGTATCCAGAAGGGTGAATAAATTCCAGTTGAAGTTACTCCTAAAATTCCAACTTCATAGTTTATAGTATCGTTTTGGGCAACCATAAATAGTGGAATCAGCAGAAGCAATATAATAATAAATTTATTTTTCAACATAATCTAATTCTTTTGAAATAATGGAATTTACCCGTATTTTTAATAATAGTAACTGATTTCAGGGTTCGAAACAATAAAAATCATTTAGTACCTGAGTATCATTTTCACCATAGCCTATATACCCTTTACCGTTAATTGTAAAAGCAATTGCATTTTCACGTCCTTCATTTGGGATGTTACCTCTTTCATACCAAACATTGCTAATTAAATCATATTCAACAATATCCGAATCAACATGTCCTCCTGTGAGGTTTCCTCCGAAATGTCTGCCGGTTGCTATAAGAATACGATTATTAATAACCATTGAAACCGAATTTTCGCGTCCGTTATCAGGCATGGCTTTTCTGTGTTTCCAGGTATCATTTGATGGGAAATATTCCCACCAGTCATTTTTGTTGGCTGTCATATAACCAGTACCGAAATAACAACGATCCCCTATTGAGCAGGCTATACCTCCGGCACGTGCCGTTCCGGGAAAATCTTTCATCCTTACCCAGGAACCCGGTTGACCATCCTGTGGCACATACTTCCAGACTTCTTCACCGAATGCAACACCGTTCATGCCCGAAGTTTGGTATATTATATTATTAGACACAAAACTGGCACATGCATCAGAATAATTACTCGGAAAATCAGCCATTTTAGTCCAGATATCTGTTGCTGGGTCATACATCCAAAAATCTTTCAGACATGCATTAAAATCGTAAACACCTAAGTCAATATTAAAACCAAGTCCAACGTATGCTTTATGATCTACAACAGCAGCCATGGCTTTTACCCTGGCTATTCCAGGAAAGTTAGCTCTTTGCTTCCAACTATCCGAATCAGGATTATATTGCCAGCAATCGTTAAGCATACCGCTCCTTTGAGAATCACGTCCCAAAGCGACATACCCTCTGCCGTCGATCACAAAAGCAACAGCCGAAGCTCTTCCTACACCAGGTAGTGAAGTCCTCGTTTTGAACGTTATATTGGGATAGGGAGAATTGGCAGGATCATTGCAACTAATAAAAATCAAAGCGATCAGGGAATAGAGGAATGGCTTAATTATTTTCATTTTAATGGATGCTTTAAGTTAATAAAACCAATTGGTAAGATGTTGGTATACTAATACTCTTCCTGTTTATTTATACGAATTATTAAAGAAAATTCGCATTAATATTTAATCATTGTTTTAGTTTTAAATAAAAACTAAAATCGTAAAAGTACCGATTACCAATTACAAACAGCCAAATATTTATTTATATTTTATGTAAATAAAAATGCTTCTTCATAAATAACAAATAACAGAACGATAATATCGCCATGATAATTCCTAAATACAAATATGTATTATGTTTAAATACGAAATAACCAATCGTTATCAGTATCTGAACGAACGCATAAAATAATGAAACTACTACGTGAGGAATTTTCAACTCATTTGCCATGATCTGATATAAATGCGATCGGTGCGGAAGAAATATATTTTCTTTTAATATAAGACGGTGGACTATCGTCAAAACAGAATCAGTTCCATAGACAACTAATAAAATAATGTAACTGAAATCTCCTGTTTTAATCACCAACAGACCTAATAAAAACAAAATAATAAAGGCAATGGATATAGATCCGACATCACCGGCAAAACATTTCGCCTTTGTCCTTAAATTGAAAAAATTGAATACCAGTAAGGCTAATATTGCAGCATAAATAATATTCGCATCGACAAATGGCACCTTATATGAATTTATGTACCAAAAAGCAACAACAACAACCATGCTGTAAACACCGGTTATACCATTGATACCATCCATAAAATTATAGGCATTCAAAATACCGGTACAAATAACAATTGCAATAAGTATGAAGTACCATTGCTCCGAGTATAACCCCCATTGATAAAACATCAAACCCATGGCAGCAAAATGTACTGATAAGCGTATTTTAGACGATTGCGGACGGAGATCATCGGCAAAACTTATTGCAGTGATACAGGTTAGTCCCATAAAAAACCAGGGATACTGAAAACCTTCCAATATAAAGTACAGTAATATTCCTATATAAAATATTACTCCTCCACCACGTAATGTCACGTTGGAATGTGAACTGCGTTCATTGGGTTTGTCAATAATATTATATCGATTAGCAAGCTTGAAATAAATCAATTCGGCTATAAAAAGGAGGATCAGTAGTAAAAAATAGATCATTTATTATTAAAGCTTTTAATAGTTTTTATAAAACCCTCATTAGCAGTTACGGGCATTTTAGTTATACCCAATACTTTCTTTAGCTTAGCATTTGACACAACATAATTTTCTGTCAGTTTCTGAAGTCGTTCACTGTTCAAAGGTAAATGAAGTTTAGTACCAATCCTTGCACAGATCTGAATCAACGATTTATTCCATTTCCAGGTTCTGTTTGGTTTATTCATCGCCATTGCCATAAGTGCAATCAATTCATTGGTCGATAAACTTTCATCATCACCAACATTGTATATGCCTCCGGGAATATTTTTTTCTATCAGTGAAGAGATAACAAAACTCAGGTTATCTATAGAAGTAAATGATCGTCTGTTTTCGAAAGCACCTAAAGGATAAGGGATGCCTTTTTTCACAACCTGATACAATAAATTCAGATTTCCTTTATTACCGGGACCGTGTATCATACACGGACGAAGAATATATACTTTTTTTAATGGGGAGTTGATAGTAGGTAGTGGGAAGTCATTAATGAGTATTTTGGTGTCTTTATCTTTATGACTTACTTCTTGCCTCTTACCTAACACCTCTTTAGAAAGAATATAATTCTCAGCGGCGATTTTACTTTCACCATAGGGTCCTTTTGGACTTGGAATGACATCTTCTGTCAATATATCGCCTTCGACTTTATCAGCAGCAGCTTTAACCGAGCTAAAGTAAATAAATTTTGTGGCTTTCGAAACCTGAAACCAATCATAAATCTTTTGCGTTAATCCTGTATTTATGTCGAAATACAACTGAGCACCCGATTGATTCTTCGTGTCATGAGCTTTGCCGGCTAAATGAATAATAGCTTCAATTGAAGGTATTTTATCCAACTCATTCCATCCAAAAGTTTTAACTACCCCTTCCTTTTTCGGTGAAATGATATCAAGACCGTAAATGGTGTGATTGTTTTTTAGTACAGCAACTAAGTTGGTACCTACAAAACCGTGAATGCCGGTGATAAGTATGTTCATTCCTTCGTTATAATTAGTTCGAATACTTTTACAAAATACTTTAATGATAAAATAAAAAGATTAGTATATATACCATTCTCTTTACATCCGCGGACAATCTCTTTATTTAGTAAAAGATTACTTTTCCAGGAAGCAGTACTCATTCCACCTGTGCGCATTTTCATTACATCAATTGGCAAATACTGAAATTTCAATTTATTAGTATATAAAAAACGTATTAACAACTCAAAATCAGCAGCAATTTTATAATCAGTCTGATAGTAACCATACTTTTCAAAGTTTTTCTTATATGTAAAAAATGTAGGATGGGCAGGCATAAATCCAAATCGGAATCTGTTGACAGTAAATTTTTTTGAAGAATAGTATCTTACTGTTCTATCTAAATTATCAGGATTCACAAACCTTACATCAGCAATAGTTGCTTGTATGTCATTATTTTCAAATGCCTTCGCTATTTGTTCTATTACGTCAGTTTTATGGTAAAAATCATCAGAATTAATGATTCCTATTACATCCCCTGTTGCCATTCGTATTCCTTTATTCATAGCATCGTATATACCAGTATCAGAATCACTAACCCATTTCAGTTTACCTTTGAACTTCTGCTCATATTCTTTAATAATACTTAGAGTACCATCAGTAGAATCACCATCTACAATGCAATATTCTAAATTATCATAAGACTGTGATAATACAGATTCAATTGTATCTCGTATTGTTAAGGAACTATTATAAACAACAGTAATTATTGATATTTTCATAATTCTCTTAGCTCATTTATCCACTTTAAAGTTTCTTTAATACCTTCTATTCTGGTAAATGGAAGATTAGGAGCAATTTCATATGTATTTTCTAAATTAACAATATTATCTGTTGTCATATTATGTAATCTAAATGAGTTCATTGGAAAATTTACTCTTATCAATTTTAGAGTATCTCCAAATAAAGCGGCTAGTTTAATCAAAGCAAAAGGCATTTTTTTTATTTTATATCCTAACTCACTTGCTATTTCATTTCCCCATTCTTCAATATTTATCGGAGGATTGTCTCCGATGAAAAATACTTTTTTCTTTTCATCTTTTGTATCCGAGAAAAGTATTTTTTCAATTTGATAGACTGAATTACCAACAAAACCATAAGTTTTATTACATCCTTTGTTACCAATATGAAAATATTTTCTGGATTTTACTAAATCAAAAAAATTTTTATACGGAATGCCAAACCAGGGTCCCCAAATAGACGTTGGTCTTAAAATTGCCCATTCACAATTTGGCTTATTTGCCCAAACCATTTTTTCAGTTTCAACCTTACTCTCTCCATATATAGTTGTTGGAGCGAAATCAAATTGATCTTTTGGGTAATATCCTCCATGACAAACAAGCATCGATGAAGTGACTATAATTTTTTTTAAAGAAGTTAAATCTTTAGCAATTATCAATAAGTTCTCGACTCCTATAATGTTTACCTTGTAATCATCCAACGAAATACCTTCTAAATCAGTGCGAGCAGCTAAATGTACTATATAATCTGGATTAAAACTTTCAACACAAGTTTTGAAAGAAAGTAAATCAGTTATATCGATGTACTTCCATGAATTAAAATAATTGAAATTTTTCGGTTTCTTAATATCTATATTTAAAACTTCAAATCCATCTTTTATGAATTTCTCAAATAAATTTGTTCCTATAAAGCCAGATCCTCCTGTAATTAGCACTTTAACTTTTTCCATCATTAAATTTTTATCTATTAGTCCATCTAACTGATTCTAATATTTTGACTATTCTTGTAAAATTTGACAAAATATTTTTTTTATCTCTTTATTAAATCGATCACTAGAATAATTTTCTTTTGCGTGTTTAATATTATGACGTTGAATTTCTAACATAATTTTGGGGTTATCTAAAAAATATTTTACTGCATTATATGTATCATTAACGTCATTAGGTTTAACCAATAAGCCTTCATTTTTAGTTACAATATTTGATAAAAAATTATGATCTGTTGTAACTATTGCATTTCCTGCTCTCATTGCTTCGACATTTACAATTCCAAATGATTCTGATTTGTGATAAGTTGGAAAAAGGAAAATGTCATTATTTACGAATAAGTCCTTTTTATCATTTCCCTCTACAACACCATGATATATAAATCTATTTGGAAACTCATAGTCCAATTTCTTAAACTTAGACTCAAATATTTCTTTTACATCCAACTCGGACATTAAATAATCTGCTAAAGGCTTGCCTGCTACATGAAAAGTAACGTCTTTATATTGTTTTGCTATCATTTCGAAGACTTCCAAAGCAATAAAAATTCCTTTACTTTTTTGTAAATAAGAAATAAAGAGAATACTTTTTTCATTTTTTGACTTTGAAAAATCACGTTCTATTTCTTCTAAAATAGGATCATAACAATTTGGAACAACAACCCTTTTCATGCTGAGTAAGGAAGCTGGTATAAATTGTTTTTGTTGTTCAGTGACAAAAATTGTTGTATCAATTTGTTTATACGTCCAAAGAATTATTGATGAAATAACCCCCCCAGTAAAAAGATCCATAACTTCATTTCCATGTAAATGGTTAATAACTTTTATTTTATACATTTTGCAAAGCAGGAGTAATATAACATCTTTAATGACTCCTTTTTTACTTCGTGAACAAGTAAAATAAACTAAATCAATTTTATAAAATAAAAATATTCGAAAAGTATTAAAAATAATTTTAAACGTACCAAAATATTTATTTCTAGAATTGATATTGATTAATAAACTAGGTTGAATAATTTTATAAACTATATCTGAAATAATTGCTTGCCCTCCTATTGGAGGTGGTAAAGGACAAAAAAATAAGATTTTATTACTATTCTTCATTTTCAAGTAAATTATTGTAATTTATGGATTCAGCTTATTAACAGTAAACACATTATAAACTTTACCTAATTTAAACGAATCAAATTTATAATGAGTTAGACATAATAATAAATTCATTTTTTCTTATTAATAAAAAGGTAAATATTTAAAATAGGAAATAGAAAACATAAAATAGCAATAGCAAGTAAATCATTTATAAACTATTTATAAGTTATTCTATTAAAAAAATATATAAGGGATTCATTCAATATAATACAAATATTTTTTTCTATATATCAACCAGATAACTGGAACTAATAAATATGTAGTAATACCAGGTCCATCTTGTAGCGGGTTATTAAACGCAAAGTGAAATATAAAATAAAAGAGTAAGCAATAAACAGTAACAGAAAGTGGATTTAAAAAATTAATTGAATCTCTAAGAGCTAATGAAAATAAATACCCAATTAAAAATACAATTAATATAGTTCCAGGGAATGTAAAATCTGAAGCTATCCAAGTGTAAAAAGTTGACCAAAAAAGACCATAGCTGCCATATGCTTCATCATTATCTAGTCTCACTCCATATGATATTTCTTTAAGTCCCGTCCAGCCGGTTATCTTCTCAATATTGTTCATTATAAAATATGAATTTGTAAATCCAAAGCCTAAACCTTCAAAAGGAAGGTTCATTGCTTGGTTTAGACGATAATAAGAATGGGATATATAAAAAGAAATATTATTAATTACATATTGTGTTTCAGGGGATGTGATTTTATTTAATAAAAAATCCTCTCTTGGTAATTCACCTGTAATAGGATTTTCAATCCAAACTCCACCTCTATTGTTTGTTAATAATGAAGTATAAGATAAATATGCAAATAGCATAATTACACAAAGAATTAGTATTTTGATTTTTTGATGTCTTTGAAGTATAATATTTCCTTTATATATACCTAAAGAAAAAGCAGCCATTGAAATTATTGCAATTTGTACAATTCCGCTACGAGTGGCTGAACTTATTGAAGAGAGTACTGAAAAAGCAATTAAAATGTAAACGCTATATCTATAAAGCTTAGGTAAGTTTTTATAGCTAAATATAGAGTTAGTTATTGCAACAAGTGAAATTGGAGTGAAAATCATATCCAAATATGAGAAGATATTTGTATCGTTATTATTATTATATGAAGATGATGCATCAATAAATGTTTCAGATAAATTACTTATAGAATTTCCTGAATTCACAAGGATTTTTACAATAAAATATAAGAATGAAATTTTAATTGTCTTTTTTACAAAACTTATATAATCAAATTCTTTTCTAATGTCTCGTCCATAAGATTTTAAACCTCTTTTATATCCCAGAAACAAAGCCAAATGTATGAACATTAAGTACATATAAAAAACAAATGGATTTGTCAGTTTATATTCATAAGGACCGAATATAAAAGTAAAAATAGTAATTCCTAACCACGTTAAAAGGAAAATAATTGGAAAATATATTTTTTGTTGTGTCTGTAACATTGTTTGATCTTCGCTTTAAATCTTAATTTTTTAAAAAATAACCTTAAATTCAAATTTCAGTATAAGATTATTTTAAATCTAGTTTTTTATTAATAATATAATATGATTGGAATGTAAATAAACAGGCTAAAATAAACCAAATAATAGTAGTAGATATTGCTATTCCAGCAACATGATACTCTTTAATAAATATTTTACTAATTGGAAAAATCAAAATACAGGAAACCAAAGTAGATATTATTAAAAGATTAATTTTATTTGTTGCATTCTGTAAAACTGTAGAAGTAGAAAATATAATAAAAAATAAAGAAGTTAAACCTATCAATACAAATAAAATTCTACTTGAAATGTAACCTTTTCCTGCGAAAAATAACAAGAAGTAATTTCCAAAGAAATATAGAATTATTGTTGTAAAAATAAAAATTACAGAAGATACTTTTAATGAAAAATCAAGTGTCTTTTTACACCATTTCCAATCATTTTTTGCTGCTGCTTCAGCATAACCTCCCCAAATAGGATTAAAGATACTTTGATATATACCTGTAAAAAAAGCATATATTTTTTGAACCATATTAAATTCAGCAGCAATACTTAATCCAAGAAAAGAACTTGCAATTATTGTACCTACATTCTGTAAAAAACTATTTGACAATTGGAAACTCATAAATTTAATCCCTGTTGTAATTAATTCTTTTATTTGAGTAAAAAATTCTTTAAAAATGAATGTATAACTATACCATTTTCTTCTTTTTAAAAAGAACAAAGTACCAATTCCACTAACAATTGTACTCGAAACAAAATAACCAATGGAAATTGCAACAATTGAAAAGTTTAATAATGTAAACACCACAACCACTAAAAATGAAATTACAGCTTGAATTGATGAAAATATTGCACTATATTTTGATTCATGGAAAGAAAAAAAAGATGCAATTCCCATTGAAAATGGAATATTCATAAAAAAGAGAAACTGTACCCAGAGAATTATTATAACTCCCTGATCTTTTAAAAGTTGGTTATCTGTTTTAAATAGAACATTAAAAGAAACATATTTACTTAAAATAAGTATTGAAATTGATAAAAAAACACTCAAAAAAACAAAGAAAATAAAAGAAGAAAAGAAATAATTTTTTGCTTCTTTCAAACCTTTTTCTCCATCTACAATAAGATTACTCAGTTTATTTCTAAGTGCATTAATTATTCCGAAATCTCCATAAGCAATTACAGAAGCAGTTGAAGTAATAGTTGCCCAAATTCCGAATTCTTCTTTTGAATAAAATCTTGATAAAATCATTATAGTTCCAACTCTAGTAATGTTTCCGATCAAAGACGAAATCAACATTGAAAAAGAACCTTTCATAACTTTTTTAGTTCTTGTTCCTTTAATATTTAATTTAAAAATCAGTGCCTGTTTAATCTTTTCAATCATTTATTTTATATTTAAATCCTTATAACTTTTACGAAATTTTCAAAACCTATGTAATGTATTTAAATTATTTTTTTCAATACTTTTTTAATTATAAATTTAATTTTTTTTTGGAATCTTTTTTCAGGATATAAGGTTACTTTCACAGATTCAGAATGAATATTTTCCATTTTTTTTATAGTATTAACAATTAAGGGAAATAAATTATATCTATTTAGAATTAAATTTTTTGACTCTTGAATTAAATTCAAAGAATTTTCAAATTCATTTGAATTTAAAATTGAATTTATAATATTGACAGATTCTTCAATATTATTAATATCTATTAATGCTAATGACCCTTTTGGAAAATACTCATATATATTAGTGCATCCGTAATAAATTGGATAAGTTCCACATAAAAAAGCATCGGCTATTTTTTCTGTCCAATAATCACAATACGAACTATTTTCAATAACTATTGTATATTTATAAAGTGATATTGCTTCAAACTTATCTTCAATTTCATTGAATCCTCTGCCAAAAATATCAATTCTATCTCCAAAAATTTCTTTCAGCTTATTTACAAATTTCACTCTTTGTTCGTGACCTTTTGTAAATGTTTTATTTGACACTACTATAGAAATTTCTTTTGTCTTTTTAGAATAATCATTATTTATAAAATCATCATAACTTTTGAAGTTAATATTATCCCATTTTTTTTCATTTCTTAAAAACTTTGCACCTACCATCCATGGTAGACCTTGCTGTATATATGTTACGTTAGCATGTATAATATTTCTGTTACATGTTATAACATTATAAAATTGTTTGACAAACGTTTGGCTATATTTTTTTATGGTTGGTGGTTCTCCAGTGATTAAGATAACATTTCTTTTCGGGCATTTAGTTTTTTCAATCTTAATCAGATTATCATAAACAACCCAATAATCACATTCTTTAACATCTTGGTTGAGATAAAAAATACAGTTATCCCACGTTCCTATTGAATTAGGAGTTTGTCTTATCAAAGGAAATTCAGGATTTGTTGTTGTAAGTTTTATTTTAATCATAAATTAAAATTATATCAAATTTAATATATATAGTAAGTAAATGTGTTCATATGGTTCGAGTAAATCATATCTGGCAATATTTTTTTAAATAAATATTAAATAAATACATTGTTTCCATTTTAAATGTAATCATCAACTTGAATAAGGTTCACTTACAAAATATCAATATGATTTACCTATTTTAGTATAAATGGTAGATCTAAAAACATAATTATATTTTTTAAAAAATTCAAATCAAAGATTGTAAAATTTTATTAATTCTTTTATCATAAGTTTGTTGATTGGTTCGTAAATATCCACTATTTCGAATTTGTTCACGTTCTTCCTGAAAAAGAAGGTAATAATCAATTTGTTTTTTTAACTCTTCAATGTTTGAAAAAATCGAAATTTCTTTTCCAATTCTATAATAATCTTCAATTTCAAGTGCAAATTGACTTAATTGAAAACCTCCACATCCAGGGATCTCAAAATTTCTTGCTTTAATGGTTTCTACACGTTTTTTACTAAAGATGAAATATTTAAATGAACTAATATAAAATTTTAAGTTACGAATAGATTTTAAAGGATGTTTCAACGGAATTTGCAGAAAAGTTAAAAATAATTTAATAGTTAAATATTTTATATATCTAACATCGTTGGAGACACTATTTGAAAGATTCAAATTTATTTTTGAATATAAAAATATATCTTTCATTATTTCGTAAGAAACTTTTCCATTTTTCCATCCTGAGCCAAAACATTCAACATTAATATTGTGACTTTTTAAATAGTTAATAGTCCATTCACGTGTTGGATTTTTAGAACCTATAAAAGACACTTCATATTTATAATCTATTTTTGAAAAATCAATATTTTCAACATAATCAAAAGCAGCCCATTGTGAAAGAATTACATTTGAAAAACCAAACTCATGATATTTTAGAATACTATACTTATCAACAGTTATACTATAAGTAAAATATTCTGCAATGTGTTTTGTATAATTGTTAAATCTCCAAGCATCATCACAAAACCAGTTGATAGTTAAATAATTATTTTTAAGTTTTAATAAAGTTTCTGGAAACAGTTCATTTTCCATTAACATAAAAAAAACAATATTGGGATTCTCTTCTCGAGCAAATTGCAACAATTTACTTTGCATAGAGATTAAATCATTTGGGAAACCATTATCTTCCAACCAAAAAGGGACTAAAAATTCAGCATTACATTTGAACGCTGGATAAAAAGCCTTATATTCGAGAGACTCGCCTCTTGCTTTTATACCATAATCGTATTTTAAGGCTGCAAATAGTATTTTCATAATTAACTTTTAAATATTAAAAGTTTTAGAATTGCTCTTGGAAAAAAATCAAAGGGTGAAATTTTAAATATTAGTTTTAAAAGTTTAATCTTCCTATTAAATGGCATTTGAAGATTATTTCTTTTATCCTGAATTAATTCATAATACAAATTAACAATTCTAAATTTTTTAATCAATTTTGATTTTTTTTTATAGATAGAAGTATTTGTAATAAAGTTTATTAGTTTAATCTTATGTAAAAAATCATTTGTTCTGCTGTCTTGAACAGAATGAATATAATAATTCATCAATGGTTTTATAAGAAAAAGTACGTTTCCCATTGATGTAATATCCATCATAAATGCAACATCACAATGCTTTCCACCATTATCTGGATTTAATCTAATTTTTTTTGCAACCTCAGATTTATAAAGGTAAGATGGGAAAGGAACAATTCCTCTTTTTACTAAATATTGATGTACCATTTCATTACTATTGCAAATCAATAAATTATTATTTTTATTTTTAAGCATTAATTTCCCAGTATGAATTCCAGATGAAATAATTCTGGCATTTGCACCAACTGCTATGATTTTATTATCTGAGATTATGTTTTTATATAATTCACTCAGCATCTCCGGAAACATAACATCATCATCATGAAAAATCATAAAATAATCAGCAGTTACGTCACTTAAAATAGCATTTAAATGATCAATTGGAAGTAATGAAGGTTTTCTTCTTTTATATTTAAAACATTCCTTGTTAATTTCAGATAATAATATTTCAGTTTCATCATTTGTTGAATTGTCAGAAACAATTACTTCATAAGATTCAAAAGTTTGATTTAAGGCAGAATTAATTGCTTTAAATACTAAAGTTGGTCTATTGTATGTTGCTATAAATAATTGAATTAATGCCATTTTATTTTTTTTATCAACTAAATTAGTAATTTATTTAGTTCTCATTTTTTCTTTTCAAAATACATATTAGCATCATGCTCCTCTTCCGGCAACAATGGAATAGGCATTTCAATAGGCTTATTATATTCTAATTTTGGTGATACCGATGTTAATCCTCCAGTGATATATTCGACAATACAATTTCTGGAAGTAAATATTTCATTCATTAATTCTTCATGGATTAGATCAGTTTCTGTTAATCTGTAATAAGTCAATCCATAAGCTGCAGAGATATCCTTAATATTCGGAACAACATACCCACCTTTATAAGTTGTTCCTGATAAGCGACCACCAAAATATAATTGTTGAAACTGTGTGATCATTCCTAATGCATTATTATTTAATACAATTACCTTAATTGGCAAGTTGTATTGAGAGATGAGCATTAAGGATTGAACTGCAATATGAAATCCACCATCGCCATTAATAGAATATATATTTTTATCCGGACTGGCAAAAGCAGTACCTACAGCAGCAGGTATTGAAAATCCCATTGGTGCAAGTCCGCCACTCGTAATAAATCGTTGTCCTTTTTTAAGATGTAACGTTTGAGCAGCCCACATTTGATTTTGACCTATGTCCGCACAAAAAACATCATTATCTTGGCTATATTTGTTTAATGTTTGCATAAAGCGATATGGCGCTTTATTTTCAATAAATCGATCTATCTCTTTTTCCTGATTGTAGTTTTCCTTAAGTGTCAATAAATAGTCTATCCATTCCTGATTAAAAGAAATATCAATTTCTTTCGAATTAATCTTCTTCATAAAAGTATATACATCCGTATGTACCTTTATTCGGTTAGTCAGCCTGTGATCATTCAATTCATTTATATCTATATCAACATGTATAATTTTCCCGTGTTCAAGAAATTTATCCACCATGGCTCCTGTTTGCCTTGTATCCAGTCGGGTTCCTAATGCAATCAGCAAATCAGAATTAGCGATTCCCATATTGGCATTTCTGTTACCATAACTCCCAATCATTCCCAAATAATTGGAGTAAGTTTCATCAATAACCCCTCTTCCCAACAATGAACTAACGACCGGTATTTTTGTCTTGTCAATGAAATTATTTATTTCTTTTTTTGAAAATTGAGATAAACAACCGGCACCGACTAATATCATAGGTCGTTGTGCACCTTCTATTATCTTTATCAATTCTGTATAATCGATAGAGTCAGATTTCCCTGTTTCCGGGAGATACTTTCTAAGTTCATCCGGATTTATTTCTGTACGTTGAATATTCATTGGAATATCCAATAAAACAGGTCCTTTTCTTCCTGACATTGCAATATGAATTGCCTTTTCCAGTTCATAGCAAATGTCTTCTGCCCTGTCAACTAGTTTTGCATATTTTGTAACCGGTTTAACCATACTTACAACATCTGTTTCCTGGAATCCCTGTTGACGTATTAATTTCTCGTATTTGTATTCGCTTGTATTTACCTGTCCGGTAATATAAAGAACAGGTACCGAATCAAAATAGGCATCGGCTATTCCAGTCATCATATTGGTTGCACCGGGACCACTGGTAGCAATTGCAATTCCGAATTTTCCGGTTTCTTTTGCGAATCCTTCAGCAGCAATAGCCGCTGATTGTTCATGATAGGTTTGAACAAAATGTACATTTTCATTTTGCGTTATGGAGTCAACAAGATGAGTTATCATTCCACCAATGTATCCAAACACGATATGAACACCCTGCTTATCAAAATAATCTACTATGTAGTCCGATAATTTCATTTTTTATTTTCTATACGAATTTATAACTCTCTCCAGTTTAGTTTTAAAATCTGAAG
>Ga0302209_10000695_pt1 | contig 15745 bp, 5 predicted proteins | sample II_Fen_E3_1_FD_194574 | JGI IMG/M metagenome (GOLD analysis project Ga0302209, IMG submission 194574) | Peat permafrost microbial communities from Stordalen Mire near Abisko, Sweden - II_Fen_E3_1 | ecosystem: Environmental > Terrestrial > Soil > Wetlands > Permafrost | place: Sweden: Abisko...
CTCAATAATAAACTATGTGGTTCTATGTCAACTCAAAATAAAGTTTTTATTTTCCCAGAAGCTGTGATTTTATGACTAAGTGGTTCTATGTTACTTAGTGCTACTATGTGGTTGAATAACCTTTTAAGGATAACGACATTTAATTATTACACTTACTTACAACCTTATCTGAATATTTAAACACAACAAACCCACGTTATTTTCAGGAAATAACGTGGGTTGATAAATAAATACAGGGGCTTATGAATGTGCAAAAAAACGTTTCTTTATAATACCATAACTTGCTGCTAGAAGTAGTAAAAAGACCCAACCATCACCAACAGGGATAGGATTTTTAGGATCATGAGGTGGATGATGTCCCCCTGCTGCTGACTGTGTTGGCGGAGCAGCTTGTAAAGTTGAGTTGGTAGTTACATTGGATGATAAAGTAGTAATACCACCATTACTCATGGAAACAGCAGAGCTTGCATCACTACCACCGCTTGAACCATTATTGGAGATAAAAGTGCTTCCTCCACCACCCGTACTACCCGACGAACCATCTTTTGAATTCTGATACGTTTGCGAACCTGAGGTGCTATAAGAAGCCGCCGTACCCGATGATGTATTATCACTCGCCGGAGCTGAATAACTATATCCGACAGAAGGCTTGGTAGGACTTTCATCGTCACTATAATCCGGAATATCTAAGTCATTATCGCTACCTGATTCGGAACTGAAATTTGCTCCATTCCCGATGCTATTCTCACTAAAATTCGCATTCGGTACTCCGGCATAATCGGACGACGAATATAAATCAGGACTTCCTATAGGCGAATAAAGTACCACCAGGAGCAAGACTGCCCATGTAAAAATCCAAACTAATATGTTTTTCTTTTTATTATTCACTTTGATAGTTTACTATGATTCGTTTACTTACTTTCTCAGATGCCGTTACGGCTTTTACAACATATGCCCCACTTTTAGTAATCACAGAGAAGGAGGAAATACTGTTAGGTCCAAAAATCTCTTTCTTTAAATACCGACCCATCATATCGTAAAAATACAGCTCGCCTTTTTCATTGCTTTGATTATCAACAAAAACAGTTGCATTATCATTAAACACTTTCAACTGAGTGTTCAAATCGGCTGCATCCTTGACATAAGGCTCTGTAACAATTTTAAACCGTTTTACCGGAGAAGCGGTCGATTCGGCCTTAAATGCATATTGCGTACCGGAGGTACTTATATCAACAACCTTGTTTTCAACTAAATCTACCAAATAGAGACCATCATATTTTAATGCAATGTTTGCATGCGTAAACGTAAGTGTATCTTCCACATCTACACCTGCCTGAAAGCCCAGATAGGTATTGTTTAAATTATCCGATGTACTTACCTGGTAATTTCCGGTTTCTTCCATGGCAAAAAGCATAGGAGTTCCTAAAGCACCGGAGTATTTAAGTCCATCCCAACCATTATCAAATCCATGTGTAGTACCCGGTTGATCAATTAACCACATACGGTCTGAAGTATGTTCACCATTCAATGCTATTTCTATATAGGTCTTATCGGACGAAGCAGCCTTATTTGCAGCAGGGGCACGTTGTGGGCCAGTATTCATGACTGCAACATTATTATAATTTATGGTCAGACTTCCCCCTGAAGGATCAGTGGCGTTAACCATAAAACCGGACATTGACGGAATAGTATTAGTAAGACTCCCTACAGGAGCTGCACTATAAGGTATAGCCAGATATTGACCATTGTTAGTTCCACTAGAACCAGCGTTGGTATACCACTCACCATACGATCCTGTATTGTATAAATAAACCGTTTGTTCCGTATTTGCACCGAATACTAATTGACCCACATTAATTGCAGCTGTATATGGATTAGCGAGTAAACTTTGTCCGCGGAAGTATGTATTTGGTGACGTAACAGGACTACTGTAAGGAAGCGTATATGTATTATTCCTATTAACCAACTGTCCACTAAAAACGATAGTGATAGGATTATCTTGTGTTATTGCATAACCGGTAAACGCCTGCAAATGATCTGAATTTCCTAACTCGCTCCACTTATTATCATAATCGCCCATTTCATTTTGTTTTTGTAGATACGAGCCGGCAAAAGTAGGGTCTGCCACTACATCAGGGTCTATTGGAACGCCAAAGTACTGCCAAGAATACCAATCTTGAGCTCCATCCACAGTTGGCGGCGTACTTGTTGCTTTTTTCGCTTTGGAATACATTTCCACCGTGGCATAGACCGGCTGAGATACCGGGTCATTATGGAATATCAACGAACCACTAGGGAGCGTAGGAGCAGATTGACTGGATTGAATGTAGATTTGATTGTTATTATTTGCTGTTGTAGTGATTACGCCATTTGCTGTTAAGCTAGTGGCAGGGGCAATTATTAATTGCTTCCCGGATTGATTCGTAAAATTGCCAACCGTATAGTTGTTATCCAGAACCAAATTATTAGTAGCAGTTGTGGAAAAGGCAATATCATCTCCCGGGTAAGGAACACCATCAGACCAGTTAGAAGCGGTATTCCAGTCGGTGCTGGTATTCCATGTAGTGCTAACCGGTGCGGCACCTCCAATCCAATTGTTAGGACAGCCTTTAATTCGTACTGTAGCAACATTTGACTTATTGGTCATATTTGTCGGATTGGCAACTCCATAATTAACAGTACTTTTCAATGTGGTTACTCTATACACATAATACATACCAGCCACATTAAATGGCGCTGATGTAGGTGGAGCAAAAGTTGCTGCGTTTGCTCCAGATATGAGAGTTCCTGTACCTGTAGGAGTAGTACTGTAATACCATTGATAACCGACAAGTGATATTCCTGTAGGCAAGACACCAATAGCATCTCCGCTTATTGTACTACCTGGGGTTCCCTTACAAAGAACTTGCGTTGTATTTGTGGTTAGTGCATTTGTGAAAATTTGTGTTAAATTATAAAAGCCTATAACATTTTGCGCATTTTGTTCATTATAGTCTAACAGTAACGAACTACTTCCAGACAATGAAATAAGTTGAGTATCGTCTACTTTTGGAGCATGAGTAGTCCAATCTTCGTACACTTTTGTGTTATCAACCATAAGTCGCACTCCATCATCACTTGCAATGGAAACTGTATAAAAACCGCTTTTTGTTGAGTTCATTCGATAATGTACCGAGAAAGTCTGATCTAATACCTGAGCTCTGACTACACCATTGGAACTAACATTAAAGCCGTGCGTATCGTCACCATTAATAGCTGGCCAAGTTCCACCGCTAGGATAAAAGAGCTCTTGAAACTGATCAGTTTTACCACTTAAACTCGTAACATTATAATTTCCTATATAATTATTAAAAGAGAAACCATCGTAAACTTGCCCTATCCAAGCATCAGACCCTGCAACAGTAGGATCATCTTGCGTATTACTACCTGCGCTCACAATTGCATATACCTTTAATCCTGTTATTGAGGTTAATGAACAATTGGTTCTACTATTAATAAGAACCCGAACCTGACCGGATAGCGGTGAAGTAAAAGAAAGAAAAACATCGTTAGTATTTCCAACAGAACTTCCTGTATTAGCAAAGGACGAAGCGAGAGCTGAACCAGAAGGCTTACCCTCTTCATAAACCACCATTTTTAATGCATTTGCATTCGTTGGAGAATTATTCGTATATATTTGATAAGTCAATCCCTTAATCACATTCATAACAAAGTACTGTCCAGAACTAAAATTATTTGAAACTGTATTTACGTAACTTGGCATGTCAATAACAGGCGTAATAGTACCATTTAAGGTGTTGCCATACGGACAAACAGCATTAGTTACTGTTACAATACCGCTCCCGACAAAATAAGCATCATTTTTATTTGTAGCAGATGATGTTGAAGAACCATAAGTTCCAATCGCAGAACTGGTAGTTCCTAGTGTAAGGGTATTAGTTGAAATATTGACTCCTGAATTTAGGGTAGCTGTTCCTGCAGTAATACTAAGATTATTACCAACAGAGAAACTTGAAGTTACTGTTTTAGTCCCACTTCCTGATATTGTGAGATTAGAATACGTTGTATTTATAATTGTTTGTGCTCCTGAACCACTATAATTGACGGTATTACCGGCTGCATTTGCTGTAAGTGAATTTATCTGATAAGATAGTGCCGATATATTTAATGTACCTCCGGTACTATTAGTAATTCCTCCTATATATCCTGAACTTTGTACGTTAATCGTACCTGTATTCGTAACACTATTGATATTCGCACTTGAAGTATAATTAAGAGTTCCTTGATTTGTAAAAGTAGATGTAGGAGCTGCGTAAGCACTTCCACTAATATTTAAAATTCCTGTACTTGCATTTGTTAGGATGCCGGGAGTTAGATTGTTACTACTTGCATATAAAGTTCCTTGGTTTATCAGGGTTGAAATAGTTATGCCAGCAGTAGTATTAACTGTTCCTGTAGAAGCATTTGTCAAAGTTCCTGTACCTCCAAAATTACCAGTAACCGTCAATGTGCCATTATTAGTAAGAGTGATGCCTGTGATGGTAATAGGAGCACCGGTCATGTCAATTGTTCCGGTAAGAGATTGTGAGTTGGAACTAAAAGTTTGAGTTTGAGTTCCAGGAATAAATGTTCCATAGTTAGCTAACCCATTTTGATAATTCACTGGAGAATTAGCTGTATTCTTCCATATACCGCCAGCATTAATGGTAACAGAACCTTGCAAAACCGGTGCAGAATTATAGGCACTAATTATGAAAGTACCACTTGTACCGCCACCGACGGTAGTTGTTCCAGAAACAGTCAAGGTATTATTTGCTGCTGCATTGAATGTTGTTCCATCGCCAATATATAAATCGCCTCCAACGCTTACACTTGCAGCAGTAGAAACAGAAGCCGTTCCACTTAGTGTTAGATTGTTAAAAGTACTTGCACTTGATCCTCCAATAGTCTTCCCTGAACCGGTCATTGTTACTGTACTCGTTGAAGCAGAAAATGTTTTGTTATTTATCCAGTTGCCCCCAACATTTATTGCCGGTGAGTTGGTACAGGTGTAAGTTCCCGTATTTGATATTGTAAGATCTCCACTAATATTGACCGTTCCTCCCGAATGATTAAAAGTGCCGGTACGTGTGCCATCGCCTACAGTAATGTTATCGGCATTTAAGGTGCCTGCACTAAAGTTGACAGTTCCTCCATAACTAGTTGTTCCTACGTTCAAACCACCTCCCGTTACATTTACAGTTCCTCCGTTTATGTTAATAGTTCCACCATTATTCAATATAGCAGCATTGGCTGTAATTGTATTCGTACCTGTAACGAAAGTACCTCCTGTTACTCCAGCAAATGCCCAGAAATTATCATTAACCGTAACATCCCCATTGGCTGTAATTGTACCAGCGGTTGCCAAAGTTAAAATGCTTAATGCCGCAGTCCCAGTTCTGATTGTTTTACCGCTACCTGTCATTTGTACATGCGACCTAACTGTATAAACAAAATTACCATCAATCGTTAGGTTTCCTCCAACTTGTAACAACTTGTTATAAGTATCCCAGCTAACACTATGGGTTAACGTACCATTTGTTGGTGATACAGTAAGATCTCCCGATACGATATAGTTTGCATCAGTGGCCTGCAGAATCAAGTTACCCTGTGTAACCGTCAGAACATTACTTACTGTAAATGCCTTGGATGTATTTGTAACTGTAGTTGCAGCAGCAGCTTCATTAATCGTCAGGTTATTAAAAGTTGTAGGCTTAGTTCCGGCTATGATTTGCGCAGAAGAGCCATTAAATGTTACCGTACTTGTTGCCTGATTAAAAGTTCCATTATTTGTGAAGTTCCCAGCTATGCTAATTGTTGCATTACCATTCGCAGTTAATGTACCGTTATTAGTAACATCTGACCCAAAGGTTATTAGTTCAGGGACACTCTCCGAAAAAGTTGCACCGTTATTTATTGTTACTGCTCCTGTAAAGGTTTTATTTCCAGTTGTAGAAGTTATACTAAGAGTTCCACTTGCTCCACCTCCTACTGTAGTAGTTCCTGAAATGGTCAGTGTATTATTGTTAGCAACAAAAGTACAACCATCATTAATAACCAAATTACCAGTAACCGTCCAAGAGTTTGACAGAGTCATTGTATTATTATGCTGAACAATAAACACATCACCTACAGTTATGAAATCTCCCGGATGTGAGCCAGTACCATTTGTACCAGTCCACCAACTATTAAGACTATTTGGAGCAGCATTTGTCCACGAATAGTAAGTTGTCGCATTCACACTCCCTACCGCCAAAAGCAATAAAGCCAGTACTAAACTGTAGAAAAAATTGTAAGACTTAGTATGATGGTCAATATTCTTTTGCACAAATGTTCTCTTAACCACAGGCAGGATTAAGGAAACGTTTGTAAATATGTATTTAAGAACTTTAGCGTAAAATTTCATCATAAATATCCAGCTGTATTGAGTACATGAAACAGAAACATGAAAAGTGTGCAAATATACATAAAATTTATGATATTGTAGTTTTTACGACAAAACAATCTGGTATTTAGCTAAATAAATATTAAATAACAACAAAAAGTCTTTACGTTTTGTTGGCTTTATAAGTTATTAGTCTCTTTTGCTAAAAACACGTACACCTAACTTATTAATGTTTGTCTATAAAAACACCCAAATTCAAACTTGAAGAATGCACAAATATACACAAAGTTTGTAAAAACAAGTATTTTATAACATTTTTCCGGCTTTTTATAGCTCAAAAAAGAGAAAGTCTTACAAAAAACACATGAAAAGTCGTAAAATATATTACAACGCTATTAATCAACGAGTTTATTTGTAATGGCGTAGTGAGTTAATTCTACATTACTCTTTATTTTCAATTTTTCGAAAATACGTACCCGATACGTGAAAACAGTGCTAATGCTTAATTGTAAATCGGCAGCTATGTCTTTTACCTTTTTGCCTGAGGCAAGTAAATACATAATTTCCTGTTCGCGGTTCGATAAGGATTCATGTGGCAATTGTTCACCTTTATCCGGCATAAAGTCGAATGCCAATTGCTCGGCCAGTGTTGTACTAAGGTATCGGCCTTTTATAAATACCTTGCGAATGGCTACCACCAATTCTTCGAGTGCTGTATCTTTACATACATATCCTGACGCTCCAGCTTTAAGTGTACGAAGCGCAAATTTATCTTCAGGATGGATACTCAACACCAAAATGTGCATATGCGGCTTCAGTTTTTTCAGATCTCCAATTAAATCCAAACCACTGCGTCCTGGCATATTCATGTCTAACAACATTATATCACAGTCGATGTCTTTAATATTTTGTAAGACTTCATCGCCGTTCTGAGCTTCTCCAACTACTACGAGGTCTGCTTCTTCTTTTAATATTTTCTTTAGTCCTTCACGAATAATTTCATGATCGTCTACAATAAATACTTTTATCATAACTATATATTTAAGTGTTTTAGAATTTTACTATTTAACGTTATATTATATTTCTTGGTTATCTTTCTCAATAAAAGGCATTTCTATTCTTATTTTAGTTCCTTTTCCCGGCTGACTGGATATTTTTAATTCGCCATCGAGTATAAACATTCGTTCCTTCATTCCAATAAGCCCAAAGGAATCATGCTTATGCCTTTTACTAAGATCCATTCCTACTCCATTATCGCCTATTTCAAGAATCAGCTTATCATTTTCGATAAAAAGAAGTATCGTTACGGATGTTGCATTAGCGTGTTTAGCCACATTGGTTAAAGACTCTTGCAAAATACGGAATAATGCAACTGACTTTTGCATGTTCAATTCAAGATTTGTAACTAAGCAATCGTAGTAGCAATTAATTCGATGTCTTTCCTGAAACTTATTTACCTGGATTTTAACTGCTTCGGAAAAGCCAACCAGATATAAAACTTCGGGTCTCAAATCTGTCATAATTTTCTTGGTTGTTTTTATTGTATTATCAACCAAAGAGAAAAGATTGTCAAAAATAGTCAAAATATTTTCTGCATCCTTATTTTTTATGACTTTTAATGTCTTTTGCTTCATCATGCCCAAGTCTATCTTTATTGCTATTAAGCTTTGACCAAGTTCATCATGAATTTCACGAGCCAAGAGGATTCTTTCTTCTTCTCTGACAGTTTGAAGATGTGATGCAAAGTTTTTTAACTGTTCCTGCGAGTTTTTCAAAGCATTTTCAGCCAAAGTTCTGCTGGTAATATCCCTGATAACAAAAATCATTCTGGCGGGTTGCCCCGTTTGATTCCAAATAATATCACCATTTACCTCTGCAAAAAACAGCGATTCATCAGCTTTCTGAATTTGGTAAATGATGGTACCCATATTCCCATTCGGCATAAGAGAAGCATTTTGAAAAGCCCTTTGCCTGTCAGTTGGAGCAATAAAATCAAACATGCTTTTCCCCACCAGTTGACCTTTATCGGTGCAACCATACAATGATAATGCAGCAAGTGAAACCATACTAATGGTGCCATCCAACTCTACAATAATAATAGCATCAGGTGACGCACTAAGTATAGAACGATATAGCTCTTCACTCTCTCTCAAAGCTATAGCTGAGTTCTTACGATCGGTAATATCTTGTATTGTCCCTATCATTTTAATAGGTTCGCCGGCATCATTAAAGACTAATTCGCCTAAACCATGAACCCATCTTTCGACCATATCTGATTGGCGAATGATTTTGTATTTTTTGTCAAATTTATTCTTTCCTCCAATCACATAATCAATTATATAATCGTTCATTATCTGCTGCCAGTCCGAATGAATGATGGATAACCAACCTGATATGGATTTATCGAAATTCGATTGTATGCCAAAAATAGAATCGAGCACATCCGAACTTGTCCAATCTCCGGACTTCACATCCAGCAAATATGTACCAATATGACCTATAATCTGAGTTTGCTTCAAAAACTGTTCATTGGCCAATAAATTAGCTTCGGCCTTATGTTTTTCTGTAACATCCGAGAAAACCAATACAACTCCAGTTATTTGTCCCTGCTTGCTACGTATCGGAGCTGCGCTGTCTGCAATATGATATTCGGCACCTGTTTTTGAAATTAAAACTGTATGATTGGCCAGCCCGATAATTTTTCCGGTTTCCAACACTTTACTGACAGGGTTTTCGACAGGTTTGCGCGTTTCACAATTCACGATATTAAACACTTTGGTCAGTGGTAAAGATAACGCTTCCACAAGCTCCCATCCGCAAAGTTGCTCAGCTATCGGGTTCATGTTAGTAATCAATCCCTGATTATCTGTCGTAATCACTCCATCTCCAATAGAGTAAAGCGTTATTGCTAATGACTCTTCACTTTTTTGCAATAATTCATATGTGCGCTCCAGCTCTGAAATTTGTCTTTTTAGCAGTAATTCTTTGTAAATTCTTTCCGAAAAATTATTGGCATAAACAAACAGCATGTTTGCTATTTTTCTAAATCTATCGGTAGACATTACCGGCACTTCCCGCAGCGCCTCGATGAACACACCCTTGTCAGCCCCTATTTCTTCAGCATAATCCAGCATCTTATTTTCATCAATATCTTCATTCCTTACCTGACCGATTAACCAGTTGGCAACATGTTTATTCCCGATGGTAATACTGGCTCCTGCGTCCCACAGACCTCCACTCAGACAGGGCTGTAAGGTAGGTCCAATAAGATTGTGCATGCCTATAACAGCATCAGACCTGAAACAATTAGAACACCCTTTCTCAGTTTTGCGAATAATATCATTGCATAACCTACAAAAGTTACTTGGCTTTGTAATTGGAGTGCCGTCGGGATGAGTAATGATTGAAGCTACACCCGTTGCGTCTGAAAACAAATCCTGCATACGCTGAATTTCTTCAACGTCGAAAATATCTTTGGCTAATGGTTCTACACTTTCACCAAGAATTGGAAATGGAATTTCAAATTCAGTTTTCATTGGTACTAATTTAAGGCAATTATCTAAACTCTGAAAGATAATTAGTTCCAGAGCTGTATCATTTATTGTAAGGCATTGTTATCTTTACAGTTGTTCCAATATTTTTTCCACTTATTATCACTAGTTCTCCATCCAACAAAAATACACGTTCTTTCATTCCGATAAGTCCGTAGGAATCATGATTCTTTTTTTGATTTTCATCAAATCCTATCCCGTTATCAATTATTTCTAATGTAAGATTATCATCTATTTGTTTGAGTCTCACATTCACTTCAGTGGCTTTGGCATGTTTTGCCACATTATTGAGTGCTTCCTGTATAATACGAAAAAGAGCTACGGCCTGTTGTGAGCTAAATTGCAAATCATTGTCTGCATTCTCAAACCTACATTGCACTTTGTACCTGTTTTGGAAAGCTTTAAGATGTTGTTTAACTGCATCAATAAAGCCAAGTAAATCCAACACTTCTGGTCGGAGATCTGTCATAATTTTCCGAGCTGTATGAATTGTATTATCAACCAGACTTGAAAGGCTTTCAAATTTTTCTAAGACTTCTGCTGAATGCTTATCGCCAATGCCTTTCATCACATTTTGCTTCAGCATTCCCATATCTATTTTTATGGCAATGAGTATTTGCCCCAGCTCATCGTGTATTTCCCTGGCCAACAGTATTCTTTCTTCTTCGCGAACATTTTGAAGGTGAGCAGCGAATTTCTTCAATTGATCCTGCGATTCTGTTAAAGCCTCCTGAGCCTTCTTACGGTCGGTAATATCGGTATGTTGAATAATGACATGCGTAATTCTACCATCTCTATCCTGGATAGGATAAGCCCAATTGCTAAACCAAGCCTTTTTATTTTCGCTTATTTCGACGTTTTGTGAATCAGCAGCAAAACCAATATCAAATAAAACTTCCCATTCAATGGTTTTGCCTTTAGTAAAGACTTTTTCTAATTTCTTATGTATCCCTTTTTTCTGAATTTCAGCATCTTCAAAAATATTGTAGACCTTACCTTCCATATTTTTAGCTTCAACTCCAAAAAGTTGAGTTAACTTAGGATTTACTCGTTCACACCAACCGTCCTTATCCAGAATCTGCGTGCTAAGGGATGACTGCATAAACATTTGCTCGAAGAACTGCTTCTGGTCTATCAATTCTTTTTCTATTCTCTTTCTGTCAGTTATATCAATATTAAATCCGGCAATCCCGATTAACTTCGAATTAATATTAATCGGGAATATGATTTGCTGGTATATTCTCTCTTCATTTTTATAGAAGAAGGTCAACTCCTCGTCAATCAATTCGCCTTCAAAAGCCCGTTTGTTATTATATTCCCATAACTCTCTGAGTGATTCATTAATTGTTGGGTCTGATGTTGGTGTTTTGCCTATAATTGAACCAAAATGATCTACCAATTTTTTATTTTCTAAAATACCTACGCTGTTAATGTCTCTGGCCCAAATTTCAAAAGGAGTATTTTCTATAAATGTTCTCAGCAACATTTCGCTTTTATGCAAAGCATCTTCGGCTTGCTTACGAGCCGTTATATCATGCAAGCATAAGAGCAAACTTTTACTTTTTCCATAGTTAATAATGGCTGTAGAACCCAAAAGTGATACATCTTTCTCTATGTCGTTTATCCTAAAAACTGATTGGTATTCTACATTCTGATGCCCTTCGCCTGTAATGAAAGTGCTCTCCATAGCCGCACGTAAACTGCATTCCGAGCATTTTGGACTATGCCCACATCCTTTAGAACTTTCGAATGAATTAATACAACCTACTACTCCTCCTACTACTCCTCCAATCAAATCGGTTTCTGAAACACCCGTTAACGAAGAAAATGCTTTGTTGGCAAATTGAATTTGCCTTTTCTCATCTACCACACACATCATTACCGGAGCATAATCATAAATTGTTTTAAGCTCATTTCGGCTCTTTTCTAAAGCTTCTTCTGCCTGCTTACGTTCTTCTTCTGAATCAATAACATCAATGGCGTAAGAAATGTCTTCTCTGATTTCCAACAATAACTTCTGCTCTTCATCATCAAAGAAGTTGACCTCAGATGCGTATAGAGTCATAGTTCCAATAGCCTTCCCCTTCCGAAAAATAGGGGCAGCAAAAGATGATTGATAGCCTCGCTTAAGTGCTTCATCTTTCCACCAAGACATAATTGGATCCGAAGCAATGTTATTGCAAAATATCATCCTTTCTTCTCTAAATGCTGTTCCTGTAGGGCCACTTCCTCCTTCTCCCATTGGATGAACATTCAGGTTTTCTAAATATCCTTCATCATACCCAGCAGAAGCTATCGGATTTAACACACCTGTTACCTCGTCATAAATTCCCACCCAACACATGCGGAATTGTCCAAACTGAACAGCCAACTTGCATATAATTTCGTATAATTCGTCTATATTTTTCGAGCGAATAATTTCCTGATTTATCTGACTTAGAAAAGCATATAAACGCGTTACATAATTCAGCTTCTTCTCTACTTGCTTTTGCTCTGTTATGTCTACAATAAGCCCTCTTAAGCCTATCGGTTTTTTATCTTTATAAATTGGATTTGAGTATATTAAAGCAGGAAATGTTGTTTTATCTTTCTTTTTTACATAGTACAAATTACTATCAATCGGTTTACCGGCTATCCTGTCACGAACAATTTCCATTGCCGCCTTGTCGTCAGAGTATTTAAAGAAGTCCAGCCCGTTTGTGCCCAATAATTCTAAACCTTCTTCTTCACCGTATCCGCATATTTTGAATCCCTGTTTGTTTACATAAGTAAGGTTTCCGTATTCGTCCGATTCAAATACAATCTGAGGCAACATATTTGCCATCTCTCTGAATTTTTCTTCACTTTCGCGAAGTCTTTCTTCAGCTTTCTTTTGCTCCGTAATATCAATAATTATTCCTCTGGCTCCTACATTATGTCCATTTCTAACAATTGCATTTGAATATATCAAAGCAGAGAAAATTGATCCATCTTTGGCTACCAAACGAAACTCATTATCTTCAACGCTCTTTCCCAAAAGAGCTCTTTGAACAATTCCGGTTGCTCTTTTTCGTTCTATAGGGAGGTGTAAATCAAGCGAGTTTTTTCCTATTAAAGTTCCATTTTCGTATTTAAATATAGCATATGCCTGTTCATTCACATAAGTTATAACTCCAGTCATATCCAGTTCAAATACCACCTGTGGTAACAGGTTGGCCATATCCCGGAATTTTTCTTCGCTTTCACGCAATGCTTCCTGAGATAGTTTTCGTTCAGTATTGTCGCGGATAGCAAATACCAGTCTGCTGGGATTACCATCAGCATCACGTACAAATTCTGCATTAATTTCTGTGTTAATGATAGTTCCATCTTTTCTCAAAATTTGATACTCTTCCGGACCGTTAAATATTCCACGAAACATGTTTGCTATATTCTTTTTTGCTCGTCTTAGATCTTCCTGGACTAAAAAAATATCAATATTTCTATCTATTATCTCTTCGCTATTCTGATAACCAAACAACTCCAATCCTCTCGGTGAAACCATAAGTATATTGCCATTTAAATCGGCAACAGTTATGTTATCAGGCGAAGCATTAATTACAGAACGATAAAGCTCTTCACTTGCCCGTAGAGCTTCCTCAGTTTTTTTCCTGGCTTCATTTTCATTCTTTAAATCTTCCAGCAAGTTTAAGGTGGCACTATGCGTTTTCTTTAGTTCAAACGTACGAGCCTCTACCAATGCAGCAAGACGTATATTCTCATCCCTCCTTTGAATATTACCAATTTTTATCTTCATCATAGCCCTTATTTGGGCAATAAGTTCGCTTTGATCAACAGGCTTGGCTAGAAAAGCCTCACCACCAACTTCGAGTCCTTTAATTCTGCTTTCTTTGTCTCCTTTGAGCGCCGTGACAAAAACTACTGGAATATCACGTAACCGTTTATCTTCTTTTAACTGTCGGCAAATTTCAAAACCATCCATATCTGGCATTACTATATCAAGCAGAATCACATCAGGATCCTCTTTCGTGGCTAACAGAAGACCTTCATTACCGCTTAATGCCTTTATCACTCTGGCATAGGGAAACGATTCGAGAACAAGTGCTTGAATAATAATCAGATTATCCAGATTATCATCAATGGCTAGAATTTTAATCTGATTACTTTCCATAAAGTACTTCATTTATCGTATTAAAAAATACTTTTTCGTCAATAGGTTTAGACAGATAAGCATCAAAACCATACGCCAAAATTGTTTCTCTGTCTGATGTCATTGCACTAGCAGTAAGAGCTATAATAGGAATGTGCGACAACTTGCCATCGTTCCGAATAGTTTTGAAGGCTTCAATTCCATCTACACCGGGTAATGCTATATCCATTAGAATAAAATCAGGAATATGTTTCTGCGCCATAATTACTCCCTGAACTCCATCCACAGCCTCATAAATTTTAAACTTATCTCCTATTATTGCCTTTACCGTAGTCATATTATCCTGATTATCTTCCACAATCAAAACCGTTGGTTGATCCTCTGTTAGCAGGAGTGGAGTTACTCTGTTGATTTTTTTCTCCTCTTCCAAATGCAACATACCAGCCACAGAACTGAGCAGCTCAGTGCGGTTAACATCTCCTTTTTGAATAAGTTGATGTATATTATTTTTTTTCAGAAACTTGAGATCATCTTTAGTGATATGCTTTGCTGTAAGAATTAACACAGGAATGTATGCAGTAGGTTCAGCTTCGCGAAGGGTTTTAAGCACTTCGAACCCATCGACTTCCGGCATCATTAAATCTAAAATCATTGCATCCGGAATAGTCTGTGAAATAATATCCAACGCTTCACTTCCCCCTCTGGCAGTGAGTATATTGTAACCACTTTCTTCCAAAAAGTCTTTAATCTGTATAATTGCCGGTTCACTGTCTTCTACCAATAAGATTGTTTTTTGCGAATTGTTAGCCGGTGGAAACTTAGGAGTCACATTTTTAAAGTTCGGTTCAAATCGTGGGGTTTCTACAATTCTGTTTTCTGCTGCATAATTTTGAGGCAACGAAAGTGTGAAAGTTGAACCTTCGCCCAATATACTCTTAACCGTCACATTCCCACCCAGTAAGTTAGCATATTTTTTTGCAATCGCCAAACCTAAACCTGTACCGCCAAATTTACGCGATGTACCACTATCCGCTTGTCTGAATTCATCGAATATGTGATCTATATTATTTTCGCCAATGCCAATGCCAGTGTCGGTTATTGATATCTCGATTGCATTTTGAGTTTTAACTACATCTACTGATACACTTCCTTTTTCTGTGAATTTAACGGCATTGCCTACTAAATTCTGAAGTATATGTCGACATTTATCAATATCACTGGTTATCTTAATATCTTTAGAAATTGTTGCTTTTACTAATTCAATATTTTTCTGTTGAGCTTGTGGTTTAATCATTGTTACAATGTCACTAACAAGCTCTTCTACAATAAACTTCGAAACATCCACTTCTTCTCTACCCGATTCAATACGCGAAATATCCAAAATATCATTAATCAGTAATAGGAGATGCTTACCATTTCGCTCAATAACTTCGAGATAACTTAGCTCATCAGATGGAATCTTATCATTGAGCCTACGGCTTAAAACCCCTGATAGCGCAATGACTGAATTAAGTGGCGTGCGTAATTCGTGACTCATATTCGACAAGAAATTGGTTTTGAGTCTGCTTGCTTCATGCAATTGTGTTTTTTGCATCTCCAACTCCCGGTTTTGCTCAGTAAGTTCAATCGATTGAGCTTCCA
>Ga0302209_10000697_pt1 | contig 15738 bp, 24 predicted proteins | sample II_Fen_E3_1_FD_194574 | JGI IMG/M metagenome (GOLD analysis project Ga0302209, IMG submission 194574) | Peat permafrost microbial communities from Stordalen Mire near Abisko, Sweden - II_Fen_E3_1 | ecosystem: Environmental > Terrestrial > Soil > Wetlands > Permafrost | place: Sweden: Abisko...
CTAATGTAAATAAAATTAATCCTTTTGATGAGATATCATTATATATAGGAATCCCATTAAAAGCAAATGATAAAATAGATTTTTTCTATGTTCCAGAAGAAATAAGTGAAGTAGCAGCAGCTCCTATAATTCCAACTGATGGTAATATACTTATTGATAAATTAAAATTACCATATGCCTTTGATAAAGATCTATATTTTGTATTTATGAATGGCAAAAAAGTAAGTTCAGATAGTATATTAAATATAGATTCTCATAAAGCTAAGATTCTAAATAATATTGGAACTATAAGTAATTTATCAATATTAAGACATGCTAATGATGAAGATACAATTAATGAATTATTTAGCTCAAATAATAATATATATGATAGCACTATTGATTCATTAAGTGATACTGATTTAAACATGTTATATTCAAATGGAAACATTATAAATAATACAGAGAGTGATATTAAGACTGGAAAAATTGATAATAGTGAAATAACAAAACAAATAATAAGAGACTATTTCTTAAGAACTATTACAATTAAAATAAATTCAGATAATTTGCCTGAATTAATATCTTATGATTATGCAGAAACTATTCCTTATGTTGAAACTGATTCGGATGGGAATATATTAATCAAATAAAATTGTAATAAAATAACAATATTATAAAAAGGAGGGCTTAATAACTATGAATATTAAAACTTTAACTACATCAAAGCAATTAGCATGGGTTATAGTTATATTTTATATTATAGCATTTTTTTCAGTTGAATTTGCTTATATAAAATATGGAAAAGATTTATTTCAATTATATGGATCTATCTTACCATTACCAATGACTGTAATAGTATCATATTTTGGTAAAGCGGGAATTGAAAATTATTACAAGATAACCACAGCGGCAACTGCAATTACAAATGATCCATCTTCTGGAACTTCTACCACGGATTCTATTGATCCTGCTGTAATCGAGGAAACTACAAAATAAAAAAAAGGAAGTGCATTTAAAATGCCAGACTATTCTATAGTATTAATATTATTAATTATTGCCGCAACATTGTTATTTGTTATTTTATCAAAATATTTAAAGAGCAAAAACCTAATAACCGATACAGATTTAGATCAAGTTGTAGGTGTATTAGGGCTATCAGTTGAATTTGTTAATGAGTTAAACTTAACAAATAATAAAGAATTTAAAACTATTTCAAATATAATTATTCTTACTACTAAATTCATTGATGAATCAATGAATACTACAACAAGAGATCAAGTAATGTCATATGTTCTTCAATTATGTGAACAATTTAATTTAACAATTACAGATCAAAGAATAACATTATTGGATCAATTAGTTGATGCAGCTTTAGCTAAAATTAATGCATCAAAATATTTAGTCAATGGTGCATCTATAGATAAACTTGAACCTTCTATTATTAATGCAGCAACAGTTATTGATTTAACAACAAGTAAAGATACTGCTACTGATAAAATTGAAGGTAATGATACACCTGCTGAAGTAACTGATAAAATAGCAGATGGAGTTAAAGTTCCTATTGAAGCAGAAGTGGATACTACTGATGAGCTTGATCATGTTGCTACTCCTATTGTAACTGATAGCACTAAATAAAATATTAAACAATATAAGAAGAAGAGAATATTCTCTTCTTCTTTTTTAATAATAAAATTATATGGGAGAGATTGATTATGAATAAAATTTTGATGTTATTATGTGCTATAGAATTATTAATAATAGGATATTTTTTATTAAGTAGAAGGTCTGATTATAAATTTAATACACATAATAAATTCAATATAGATGATTATGAATATTTAATATTAACTATATGAAGAAATATATTAAAAGAAACAAATATAGAAACTATTAATATGGATAATGTTTGTGAAGAAATTAGAGATACATTTTATATTGAGTTAGAAAAAGAAAATATAACAATATCTAATAAAATAGATGATGTAAATGTTAAAGGATATATAAATAATTTAATATTTACAAATAAATTATTAGAAGAGTTTGATAACTATTCAGAAGATGAAGAAGAACCAGATATTAATACAACAATAGATGAAGTTATTACTAGAAACAATGAAGCAACAAATTCAGTATCTATGTTGGATGCTATAAATAAATTTTATAAATAAAAAAGAAGATAGACTATCTAAGTCTATCTTCATTCAATTCTGTTAAATTTATTATTGTATCATTTATATATCCTAAATCTATATATATAGCTATATTAGTATTTTCTGATATAACTACAGTATCTGTATTTAATTTTAACTCTTTCCAATCTATTGTATATGGTATTATCTTCCCGTTATTATTTATAATAAAATCTATAAATATACTAGATGATATCTGAATATTATTATTATATTTTATAGTTCTTAATATTTCACTATCATCAAATAATTCAGCAAAATCTATTACTAATGGTTTAATAATATTTTCTTCATAATAATCAGTAGTTATAAATTTATCCCAACCTTTAGAATTCTTCTCTGGATAATTCATAAGTTCAATACTTATAACAGCAGGACTACCAGTATCATTAGTATCAATATGCTTTATAATATCTGGTGGTTTTAATGAATAAAATGAATATGCCTTTGGCATTGGCATTTGTAATATTACATTCATATCTATCATAAAGTTATTAAATATCATACCTTCACGGTCTCCATCATCTGCTGATGGTGCATCTTGACATGATATATGAGCATACATATTGGGCATCCTTATAAAGAACTCATTCTTACCATTTACATTCCTATACTTATATAAAATAGGAAGTATGGAGTGTTCATTTAAATATTTAACGAAAGATAATACGTTTTTTATCTTTTCATCAATAATTTCGAATCCACTATCAGCAGCTAATTGTAAAATTAAAGTATATGGGATATGAAAATCTATATCTATATATTCCCCTTGTGTAGATCCTATTCTAAATGCCATTTGAATATATTTATACAATTCTACTTGTTGTGCTCTTGAACTTACTTTCATTCTAAATGTAAAATTCATTTGTAATTGTTCCATCATTAAACTTACAAACATATTTTTATCACGATCTTTAAAGAATGCTGAATCTTCTCTAGATCTATTTATTAATTGATGTAAACTTCCTTGATATAAATCTACTCGTTCTCTATCATGTTCAAATGTAACTTGTGGAACAATTGATAAAGAAGGTTTCATTGTTTTAATAGAGTCGTGATGATTAAATTTTCTAAAGTCATCCAATATAAACTTTCCATCTACATAAACAACTTTCCAATAATCTACATCAAATTTTGATACAAACCAATTTCTCATATATTCAATTGCAATTCCATAAGAGTTTGCAGATGAGGGAATGCATAATGAGCTATAAAGTTTATCTATTTCATCCATAATTATATCCTCCTTACTTATAAAAAATAAAATGCTATTATGTATATGTTATTACATAATAGCATTCATTGATTATCTATTTAATACACTATCATCATAGGTAACAAACATTGCAATTGTATATTTAATATCTTTTAATATATGACCGTTTATCTCTGCAGCATAATTATGAAGGCATCCTATTATCTTATCAAAATAATATGGATTAGTTAATATTATTTGGTCATTAATATTAGGAATTGTCATATTCTCTTTTCTAATAGTATCTTGGAATTCTTTTATTTTTTTATTTAATTCTTTTTGGCTATAGTCTGAAAATTCAATATGAATATAATCATATTTATTTTTTAATTTATTAAATAAGTCCATATTTTTATTCTCCTTCTATCCTAATTTGAAAATCTTTTCCATTACAAGATTCACATGGATATATGTATAGATGCTCTATATTAGGATAACAGCTTCTATGAAATACTTTCATTCTATGTTTTAAACAAACATGATTAATATTTTTATTTGTCTGTTTCTCTTCTGTAATACTAATAAATTTACATTGATTACAATTTCTTATATAGCTTGTTTCGGTATTAAAAAAATGAACTACTTTTTTAAGTAGTTCATTCAATTTATTTTTTAAAATTTTATATATGTTAATCAACCCCTAATACTATTATTCATTCCTTCATGAAATAGATTGATACACTCGGTTATACTTTTTTTATAAATATCAGTATAATCCTCAGGTATGTTTTTATTATTATTAGTATAGTCATCATATATTCGTTTTACACAATCTAATACAATATCTTCAACTTCTGATTCCATAGAATAGTATGTGTCTCCGAATATTCTAGCTTCATCTTCATTTCCTTCTCTATTTATATCAGGAATTGTAATATTATTAACATCTAAAACCTTTTCAAATACTTCCATTATATTAAAAGATGTTTCGCTAAATATATCAGTATATTCTTCTCCAAAATTTATTACTTTTAATTTATATTGATCCTCTGACTTATTAAGTAGGAACTCATTATTCATATACTCATTTATACTAACTGGGTATCTGTTTAAAGAATTTTGTTCGTCCTCACATATATCATTTTTAATATAATTATCATATCCCTCTATTAATGATACTAATCCTTTTCTTGATAAATTACTTAATTCAATCATTCGCAACCTCTCCTTTATTGTAAAGCACTATCTAATTTTGCCATCATTTCTTTTAATCTAATACTAGAATATCTATTATAATCTTTTATAAGTCTTGATTTTGCTTTATTGCTTAACCTTTTCTTTTTGCTTTCAATAGATATAATATATCTATTTATCTGTTTTCGTGAAAGCATCATTACAACTATTCATCTCCTTTATTATAATAAAATCTTTTCTAATTCTGGTATTACATATTCATGGATATATGCTAAAAAATTAGGATATTTATTATGAAGCTTAATAGATATACTTGGTGGAACATCAGCTCTTTCATAAACAGTTATATAGGTTTTATCTTTTGATATATTTATACCAAACACCTTATATATATCTATATATTCTCCAAATACACAAAATGTTATTCCACCAGTTTCTAGATTTTTTCTAATAAGGCAACAATATATATTATCCCAAAATCTAGCTTTTTTCTCTTTATCACAATTAATTTGTTTTATTTCTTCTTCTGAAGCTTTTACTTGAGAAAAACTAACTAAAGATTTTATAGTATTTTCAGGGATCATACCAATACCTTTAATTATTATCATAGTAGAACTAGTTGGTGTTAGATAAATATAATTGTCTAATTTATATTGATTTATATAATCATTAATATCTTCATTTAATTTTGATTCTTTTGAACAAAATAATTTTACACAACCTTCCATTATCTCACCTCTTTAATATATTTTTTCAGTTATGTTATTTATATATTAATTATTTATTTTTTCTTGATCTATTATATAATAGATTCATGCATATGAATAATGATATCCATAATATAACTATTACAATTATCGCCAAAATTGAGTTAGTATGCATATCATATTCCCCCTTTTAATAAATTCTATTACTATTATGTGAACTTATTTTATTAAGAGTTTCTTTAGAAGTCCTCTTATTTATCATATGTACTAAATCTGAACTTTCATCATCATAGTCTATAATATTTTCTATAAGTAATACTTTCTTTAGATTGTCTAATAATATATCAGTATTTTCATTTTCTTCTTTAAATTTAGATAGTGCCTTTTCTATTTCACGTTGTAATTTTAATAATCTATCATTATTTAATAATGCATAAAAGTATGGTTCGACAATTTCTTTTATTCCTATAGCATTCAACATTTCTGTTTCTGCTGCTACTATAGCATTGAGAATAACTTCATGATGTGTATCATATAATATATCATCATCTACATGATACAGTGATACAATCACTCTACTATTTATTACTTCAGGTATTACTCTTAGATCAGATTTTATGTATCTTGTAAGATTTAATATTTCTACCATATTCATTAATATAACCCCCATTATTTTAATTTAAAGAGTAGCAATATTATAATCACTACTCTTAATTATTTATAACATTTCTTTTATCCTTTCTATCAATTCTAATTGTTCTTTTGAATAATATTTTCTTGATAAATTTATGAATGTATTAGCATTGATAAGAAGATCTTTTGTATGATTAACAGCATTATTAAATTTACCATCATTTCTTGAAATATACATAGCATTTCTTGGATTTAATTTATTGAATGCCTCTTCTAAGAATGTTTTATTTATAATATACAACATATTTAAAACATCACCATCAAAGTCAGCAGAAAATAAAGGTAATACTTGTAGGGGCATACCTAATGTATAAGTATCTGTAATCCCTACTATAAACATTTGCATTATTGAACCATAATTTATTGTAGGATTACGATTAAGTAATATAGGAACTCCTCGATCATGATTATGAATAATACTTAATATTATTTTTTCTATTCTAGTATCTTTCTCTGTCTGTGACATAAACCACATATTATAAGCATCACTATAACTCATATTATATGATTTCTGTAATATATTTATTATGCTTTGTTGGAGTAATTCAACCATTGCGGCATAAGGTGCTATTACTTCATCAATTCTTAATGTTTGATTTGGAACTATAACACATCTGGAAGTAAAATTATATCTACCACCAAACAGTGAACGTATAGAACCTTTCTTACCAGATATTATTAATTCTAATTCTTTATATAAATCTTGAAATTTTACATTTAGATCATATAATAATTGGCTCTTTGACTTCCTCTGTCTAAACACTTTAAGTTCATCATTATTTATAGAAGCCATTAACTTACACATCATATTATAAGTTGAATTTGTTCCTTCGAATTCAAATTTCTCTCCAGAAACTTTATAAGGTCTTAAATGTATTGTATATACTGGTATAGATTGAGTAAATACTTTATCTTTATTCTTCATTATATTTTCATAATACTCTTTCTTACCTGGAGTTTTCTTTAAATAGAATTTCATTATTTCTTCGAATCTTTCTTTGAATGCAAGTATTCCTATTCCAACAAATGGTTCTTTCTTATTAATCTCTTGTTCTACTATATACCCATCCTGATCTCGTTCATCTTTTGGAGCCAATATACTATCTAATACGGATTGTTTATTCATAGTACCAAATAAATTAGCTATTGCTTTATATAGATTTGGATGTATGATATAATATGGATCTTTCAATACTATCCATCCGAAATATTCAAAGTCATCATCAACATAACTTACTTTAGTATTACAAATCTCGCACATTATACCATGATGAATACGTCCAGTTAAACGACCACATTGACATTTATATCTATCTGCAAATGGATTTACATCTTGCAATGTAGCTCCGAATTTAGATGAAAATATTCCGTCTTGATTTTTAATATCTTTCTTAATATCACTTTGATAATTTCTTATAACAAAACCTCTACCTTTTAAAATAGACATTTCTCTTTCTTCATCTAAATTAACCCTCTCTAATAATACGTTATAAGTATAATTTGCATTATATGGATAACTGTATGATACATTCAATTCTCCCATTTACATTCGTCTCCTCTTTAAGTATATATTACATTGGATATAATAATAAAGTTTTATCAAACCCATCTGATTCTTTATAATTATCATATTGAGGATCTGATGGATCTATTAATCCTTTATTTAGATTATATTTATATATATTACCATTAGTTAATGATTCAATTTCTCCATCTTTATTAAATACAGTTATAGGTAATAGATCGTCGAAATCATCTAAGTGCTGTTTTAATTCACCTACAGTAATGTACTCATTATTTTTTGCAATAAAACTAATAACTTTTTTCTTTTTTTCCATAATATTTTATCCGCCTTTCATAATTTAATCATATCTATAATATATAATTTAAAACTATATTAAGATACATAGCAATATGTATCTCTTAGTTATATATTTGTTATATCTAATGTATTTTATTAAAAAAAATAATACTTGCATAAATTTGCAAGTATTATTAAATTAAATATAACCAATCACATATTCAAAGCATTCATGTTTAATCCATCCTTTGCATCCTAGAATTTTATATCTTCTTCCAAATTCAGGATGATTTTGAACTTCTATTATTTCTATATCTACATTACTAGGAATTTTTAATACTTGATTATCTCCTATTATAATATGATTTTTCTTAAATCTACCTTGCATATCATATATCTCCTTTTAAATATTAAGCAGTATAGTCATGCAATTCAACTTTCCAAAGACGTTTTAATTTAGGAAATTTCTCTAAAAGATAAATTGCACTTTCACCTATATTTGTAAATATAGATACTGGATTACTTAAGTCAATAGATTTAACATAAACTAAATCTCTGAAATCAACAGTATCAGTAATCAATTCTATGTTCCTAGCTTTATTTGTATCTTTATTATAATAATTTACAATGCCATGGTATATACCATCTATAATACCCATTGCCTCATTATCGTTTATCTCAGAAACGTGTCCTATGAATTTGTTAAAATTTTTGATCATTTTAATAATCTCCTTTGTATATAGTTTTATATTTTTTTATAAATAAAGATAACTACTAACTTTATTCATATTTATAATATATAATTGAATTAAATAACTTTAACTTTTTCTCTATCTTCTTTCATAACAGCAAACATCCTATCTACTTCTTGAATACGCCATATTGATTCCATATGGGTAGGACCACATGTTCCTTCAAATTCTTTACTTTGCTCTTCCGTTATTTCTTTTCCACACCATCTACATTTTAGCATATTGTCTCCTTTTTATTATATTAGATTTTTTTCAATATAATCACACAATGCTTGTATTGCTGAGATATCAACATATTCAGCTATAGGTCGATCACTTTCGTCCCATTTTATCTTTATATTAAAATCATTAAATCGTTTATCATTTAATATACTAATCCATTTACCATTTTCACATATTGCTATTTCCATTTTAGAATATTCATAAAGATTAGTTGTCAGTCTTGGTGTACAGAAATGTTTCTCACTACCCTGAATAGATATATCGAATTTACCAATTCGTACAGATTTATATAGTCTATATTTTTGTTCTTCTATATCGGCTTCTAATAATTCTCTAAAATCCTTCATTATTATGCTTCTCCTTAAAATAAATTTCTCTAGCTATATAATCTTCAATTCCAACTATATCTTTAACCTCTTTACATGATCTATTTAATTTATCTATTGTTGAATCTGCACAATTAAAATGTTTATTTTTTTGCCTTTCAGTAAAATCAGATAAATATACAAAAGGCTTCATACTTTTATTTTTCGTTGTCCAAATACTTTGAAAATCAGCAACGGATTCTATTATATTCAATTTAGATATCATTCCATCTCTAACATCTATATCAAAATAAACTGCATCTTTTAATGTAGAACTTCGGGTCTCTTTATCATAATATCCAAATGAATCATGTGAGCAATCTAAAGCTTTGCCAACATCTGATTCATTCTCTTCATTTATTTTCACTTGGCCATAAACAGTTCCACCATTTAAAGAAGTTCCAAAGAATGATGTTGCCCATAATATTAAACCTTTTTCTTTATGATAATATAAAATAGCTTCTTCTTTATATTTTGTATGGTAAGAAATATTTATAAATTTATAAGATAGCCCTTTCTTAAATCCATACTTTTTTATCATAGATTTAAAATCGAGCCAATTACAAGAAGAGTATGCATTGAAATTTTCATAATACTCTTTATTAGAATTTGGTATTGTTGAAGAAGACGAATCTTCTATTTTTGAATTATCAATAAATTTAAATAGTATATTTTTAAAAAATTGCTTATTCAATTTCATTTTTATTATTCCCCTTTCTATTTTTTATAAATGTTTTCATAATATCTTTTATAATATTAATATCAGTTTTATTTAATTTCATTTTACATTGAATTACTATATTTAAAAAATCATCATCATATTCTTCTTCAATAAATTTTACTGCAGTATTACAATTTTCGCATATAATACCACTATGAATACGTCCCATTAAATTACCACATTTACATCCATATCTACTATCAAATGATTTATTACTACTATATATAGGTGGGTTATTAATCATATTTTCTTGTATACTACTATCTCTAAGACCTAATATGTATTCAGGTGTTGAATTTAAAACAACTGCTAATTTTTTTATTAAATTATTATCAGTGTATTTATTTTTATTCATTTCTAATCTTGATATAGCTTGCTTAGTTAGTCCTACTAATTCTCCTAATTTTTCTTGTGTAAGTTTATTCTTAATTCTTAATTCTTTTAATCTAAAGTTTTTCATATATTATAAACCCCTTTTCATTAACTATATCTTTATATTTAGATATATCCCATATTTCATCTATCCAATTATAAAGTGATTGTATACAGTCATTCATGTAATTAATTTTATTAATATATACCTGTGTATCACTAATGTCAATAATTTCATCAAATGATTTAATCATATATTCATTATACTTTCCTACAGTAAAATATTTAAATTCATTATTAACTAATCCTCGTTTCTTTAATCTTATTGAATCACCTTCTATCATGAAAAACTCTGGTAACTTAGGCATAAGGTTTAGCCTTATATACATATTAATATTATTGATTAAATTATCATCAAATTTTACATAAATATCTAATGGTTCGAAAACATGCCCAGAACAACAGAACTTGGTTTTAAATCCTTTATCATTTAATTTTATTATTATAGGAATCATATTTTCATCTATTTCAAACATCTCTCTATTATCACAATATAAGTCTGGACATACTTTATAATATGGTGATTTTGATGGTGCTAAAGATTCATTATCATAGATTTTCATACATTTTAAACATAAATAAATTTTTGACATTTTTCTATCATCCTTCCTTAGTTTATTATTTATATTCAGATAGTACTAGTATCAATTCATTAATATACTTTTCTTCGGCTAATATTCTCTGATACTCATCATAACCATACTTATCAGATATGATGGTATTATAATTATCATTTAAATATTTTAATCTTTCAGTTACTTTAACATTCACTAATTTTAATTTATCTGATACTATTTCTGGCATATCATTTAAATTAATATTTGCTAGTATAGTTATCACCTTTTCTGAGTTACTAATAATATTATCAATTCTTTCTTTCATTTTATATCATCCTTCCTTTGTTTTATTATTCATATTTATAATATATAACCAAAAAATAATACAATAGCTAAAATGCTATTGTATTATATAATTTTATTTAGTCACATTCTCTTGGATATAACCATACATATAAATCTGGAATAACTCCTCCACCTTCAGGATTAGGATCGTGAACTAATTTACCTTTACTATAAATTACTGAATGCCTAAATCCTCTTGGACTCATTCCAAAAACCATATAGTATTCCATATCTTTTGGTTCCTCTATACTATTACCCATTCTAAATCCTTTAGTTCTAAGAAACTCAACTACATTAAGAGGATAGTTCTTATCTTCTACAAAATTAGGAATATCAACGTCATCTATTTCTAGTAATGAACATATACAAGCTCTATAACAATCTCCTATTATACCATCTTCTGGTTTATGCATATTCTTTTGCATTATAGGTTTCATACTAATACCTCCTAAAATTTAACCAATTTTTTTACAATACTCATTAGCATCACAATCATCTACTATAACTGTTAAACATTGTAGATTATATATTTTAATTTTCTTAACTTTTAATTTTCCATAAGTTTTATACATATAAGATCTACCCTCTACATCTTCAAAACTTAATATCTTTCCATCTTTAAATTCTAATTGTATATATCGAGTTATTAATGTATTTCTTAAATCATTTAATATTAATTTATTTACCTCTTCTGTAATTGGCGTTTCTTTATTAATATTTTCACTAAACTTCTTAAAGCCATCGTATGTATAAATTATACCAGCATTTTGATATAGATTAAATTTACAACCACCAAGACATGTATCATATGTTTTATTTTCAAGATGTTCACATTTTTCTTTAGGATATTTTGAGCATTTTAGTTTCATTTTAATTCCTCCTTAAAAAATATATAGATAAGATCTCTCTTATCTATATATTATATAATAAATATTTATTTATAAAATTTTTACATTTGATAATACCCTCTCTAAAACAGTTTCTTTTATAGGTTTATATTTTATATCTCTAACATAAAAAGCTAATAACTTATAATTAAATTCAACATATACACATCCTTCATCGCCATCACCAGTCTCTATTGTTATTATTTCTTTTCCGTCTTCACTAAGTTTAGATTTGAACTTATTTTTTAAATAAGCTTCAATCTCATCTAAAAATTTAGCACCAGCAGATGTACATACACCATCTTGTCCATCTATAACGTTAATAATAATATCAATATAGTTATCTTCAAATATATAAGTATGTAGTTGTCCAGCTTGAACTTGATCCTCTTCTAAATTAGAGTTTGCAGCTACATATTTAATATCTTCAATTTTTTTATATAATGGATTTTTATACATAAGTTTTGCTTTACTTATACAATCTCTAGCAATTTCTATTAATATTGGTCTATATTTTTTATCAAACTCTTCATATGAAATTTTATTTGATTTAAAAAATGGTATCATTTTATTACCTCCCATATTATTTAATACTAAACGCTTTGCAAGGGTCCATCTCCACGAACTTTTCAGAAGAGTCATGAAACCCTTTCATACTTAATACTTTTAAACGTGATGGAACCTGTGGTGCAGTCATTCCTACATTCTTAATACCTAATCTATAAAATGAATTACCAGCACATTTATTACATGTATTCTTTCCTTCACATAAAGAGAAAAATCTTAATTTTACAATCTTATTTTTATATTTATCCATATTTTTAGAAGTGATCTCGACTAATTCTTTTCCTTCTACTATATAGGAATACATATAATCTTGTATTCTCTCTTCTGAAAAATCAACAGTTAAATATCTTGCTGTACCACAATCACTTCCTGCCTTATCTAATACAATATGTTGATAAGCTGAAAGAAATAATTTTTCTAGATATCCTCCTACCTCTGTTTTCTTAGCTCTAGCATATGGGCCAGCTGCTAATGAATTAGCATATATATGGTATTCATCTTTTTTAATACCAGTCATAAAACTAGAAGTCGCTACATTATATCCTTTATTAGGATCTGGATCTTTTACTAGGCCTTTCATTATAAATAAATTCTTAAAATTATTATCAAACGATCCTCTAGCTCCTGAATCATATGTATCCATTGATGGATCATCTTTTAATAATTCTCTAGAATAGGTTAACAGTTCTGTTTGAATCTTATCTATAATTAATGGGTCTCCAGATTTTACTTCCTTATCATACAGCTTAAATAACTCTTTCTTTTTCTTTTCTATATCTTTAGTGCAAGTCAGCATAGCTAAAGTATAACTTGGAGATAGTATAGATACAAATGGCATGAACTTTTGAGTCTTCATCAAATATCTTTTTAATACTTCTAACTCAATATCATCTTCCATTACTGCATATGAAAGTTTTTCATTTATTTCATTGAATAATTTCTTACCAACAGTTTTATTAATATATTTAAATATATTAAATAAATCTTTTTCAATAAAATATTTATTAAAAATCCATATTCCTACAGTAGTAGTAAATACATTTTTATTTTTAATTCCTTCAGCACCATACATACCTTTTGGAATTTCTAATTCATCATAAGAATCAAATCTTTTTTTTCCATCAAATTCTCCAAAATTATCCATTATAAAAGATAATGTAATATCATCTTCTTTTATATTTAATAATAAATCTAAATCTTCTTTTTTAGATATTATTTTTGCATTTCTTTTCATATAATTTCCTCCTTAAAAAAGATAATAGAGGGTTACACCCTCTATGTATCAATAATATATTTGATATATAATATCTAAACCTTTTGTAAGATCTATTAATGGTTCATTTGGAAAATGTAATTCAGTTAGTGGTCTTATATCTTGAAAATAATCATACCCATCTATTTGCTTTTTCCAACCTGTTAATAATGAAATACTATTTACTTTAGCATCATTAATACCAGTAGTTCCTATAAAGAAATCTCTACAGTCATCTTTAGTTACTTTTAACTGTATCTCAACATATGATTCTATTTCATCAACTCTATTAGATAGATATACATTTTCATCTATAGGAGTTCCATCAGAATATTGTTGCTTAAGTTCTGGTGTAGTCTCAAATGATTTAAAATAATATAGAATATTGTCTCCATATACTTTTCTTCCAAAATACTTATCTCTTAAAGTAGGATCTAAATCATTTGTTTTTAATTGATATCTAAATGGGACTAAAAATTCTGGTTTAATCCATTTAGAATAGTCTACATCATATACCTGACTATTTTCAAGTCCACATCCATTAGTTCCTACAGCAAATAAAAATACCTGCTCATCTCTTCTTATTCCAGGATCAGTAAATGGTTCTGATACAGTATTATCTAATCCTAATACAGAATTATATGATGGAGTTTTAGCTAATGGAGATATATTAAAATGTTTTGCCGCAGTGAATGCAGATCCAGCTAGTATTACTTTATTTGAACCTCTAAACATACATTCATGTGTGAATGCATCCCTTATTTCTATTACGGTCTTATTATATGCTACACTATCATTATATTTACCCTTTTCAAATAATTGCATTTCTTTATTCATATAATTATTCCTCCTTATCATTATTATTTATATGTTTTTTATATTATAGAGTAAATCATTAATTATTAATTTGTTTTATATCTAATCTATCTCTATACACTTGTTTTTCTGAAAATATTATTTCTGATGTATTAATTACTGTATCTTTACGAATTGCATAATCACTAAAAAATAAATTTGACCAATAAGTTGGATCAATATATAACTTCTCATGTAATATATCTCGTTCTTCTTTTGTCATACTTACATTAGTTAATTTATTATCTATATATTTTAATACATCTGTTTTAGTTAATGAATACTGTATAGATATATCGTCTATCATTTTAACAAACGTATCTATTCTTCCGAATATATAGATTATATTTATATTCATTAATTGAACCTTATATGATTTAAAGAAATCTATTACTTTAAATATATAATATTTTACTGATTCTGCAGATACTGTTGGTATGTATGAAAAAATATTATTATAGAACTCTTTATCAGTTATATATTCTTCCAGTGCATACACTATGCTATCTATATAATCACTTATCTGTTGCTTCTTACTCATTACATTTGTTATTTGTCTTATCTGATATAATGAATAAAATAATAAAGTATCTCTATCTTTTAAAAACTCTGTATAGGTTTTATACATAACCCCATCTTTATTTTTAAATATATTCATATTTAATTCAGTTATCATTAATGCATCATATAATTTTTTATATATGTCATAAGTTCTTTTATTATTAGCATGTAATATTTCATATGCTAAATGATCATATATCTTTTTATTATTAGTAAATATATCTAGTAACTGATTAAATGTCATCGTAGATGATGGAATCTTAAATTCATCAACTCCTAAGTCTTTCATTGTGTATCCTTGCTCTTTAACATAGTTAGCAAGGTAAGCTAAGTCAGCTTCAAAATTAAATCCTTTTATATGAAGAACTTTAGTTTGAGTATCCATTATAGAATCTTCTATTCCTTGATACTCATATCCTAATGCAAATAAATAACATATAAGATCTACTAACTTAAATGAT